>R17__coassemble_624_pt1 | contig 14744 bp, 13 predicted proteins | sample R17__metabat2_high_PE_012 | metagenome-assembled genome bin R17 | reverse complement strand
ATATAGAACCAATAATGTTCACATTATTACGTTGCAGTTCATTTACACAATGAGCAGCATCCTTACGTGAAGTATCCTGTGTAGACACAATAAAGATGACTCCATCACTAACATGTCCTACGGAAATTGCATCAGCAACCATTCCTACTGGTGGACAGTCAATAATAATAAAATCATACTTTTCTTTTAGTTCATTGATCATCTTATCAAATAAATGAGAGCTTAATACCTCGGAAGGATTTGGAATACTCTTTCCAGCTGATAATACAGATAATTCTCCCATAAAGGATTCATGTTGAACATGCTGGATATATTCTTCTTTAATTACATTATTTTTACTATAATCAAACAAACAGTCTGTTAAACCATTACGATTGGAAAGACCCATATATTTTTCTAAGTGATGTTTTCTTAAATCTGTATCAATCAGCAATACCTTCTGGTATTTAGCAGCAAAGATATAAGCTAAATTGATTGCTGTAGTAGTCTTAGCTTCATCTGCTTGTGTAGAGGTAATAGCTACACATTTTACAGGTGAATCAATATTTGAAAATTCAATATTTGTACGAATATGTCTGAATACTTCACTATAGTTAAATTGATTATGTTCTGATTTTTCTGCTAGAATATTTAAAGTCTGTAGTTTTTTACTTTTCTTTTTCTTCGTAAACTTAAACATAGCTATTTCCCCCTCTTGAACAGCTTTTGTAACCATGATTTTTTGATTTTTATATTTTCTACTTCTTCATTATGAAGAATATGTTTAGGATTTTGATACATCAATAGGTTTAATGTATCATCATCGTATTGTTTTCTTAAAAGATCATATACTACTTTTAAATTAGGAATACGTCTACCTTCACCTCTATGGGTATCACTGGCAATTGCATGTACCATTCCTTTTTCTAATAACAGGTTAGCATTTTTTTGGATATGTTTTCCCTGATTTCCAAGTAATGATGTAGAATTGATCTGAATTACATATCCCTGATCGATCCAGCTTTGCACACGCTCTACATCTATCTGATCATGGAAATATCTTTCTACATGAGCAATAATGATCTTATAACCTAAATGAGCAATTTCATATAGATAATCTTCTACTTCATTTGACTTTCCAAGCTCATTTCTTACATCGAATTCGACTAATAAATAATCTGTATTCTCCACAGGTAGAAGGATCTTATGATCCAAGGCATCAAATAGACTATCGTTGATCAATAGTTCACAGCCTTCATAAACCTCAATTGAATAGCTCTTAGCTAATTCCTTGAGTTCTATAATTCTTTCTTGTATAGCTTCTAAATCATTTATAGAAGTTATATTAGGAATTACATGAGGTGTTGCGATTATTTTCTCTATTCCCTGATCATGAGCGATCTTTAAAGCCTTACTGCAGTCTTCTTTTGAAGGCATTCCATCATCTATATTCCAGGCATAATGTCCATGAATATCGATAAATCTCATTCTAGATCCTCAAAATATGGAATAGCACCTAAACTAGGAATTCCTAAGAATTTTTCAGCTTCATCACTATTATGGATCTTATTATCCATTAAAAATAAAACAGTATAGAATCCAAACATAAGTAATGCTCCTGCAAAAGCAGCATATATTATATTTTTCTTTAGATTTGGTGATACTGGTTCCTTAGCTTTTGTAGCTTCATCTACAACACAGATATTAGTAATTCCAAATGTTTCATCCATTTCACTAATAAATACATCTACTGTTTCATCCACTATTTTCTTACTTAAAGAAGCATCAGTAGTAGTTGCAGTAATAGAGATGATCTGTGTACTTGTTACACTAGTGACATCTAATGCCTTAGAGATCACTCCTACCTTATAATTTAAGTTATTAGCTACCTTTGTTTGAATATTGTTTCCTTTGATCATTTCTACATAGTTAGCAATCATATATCCATTAGAATACATATTTGTAGAATCTACTGTTCCTTCACTAACTTCAGGCTTTAAAAATAATCTGGCATTTGATTCATACATTTCATGAATAAAGAAATGAGTATATATTCCACTAATAGCCCCAAATAAAACAGTAACAATCACTATTTTCAATAGATTTTTTCTTAAATATAATAAATATCCTTCAATATCAATTACAATTTCCTCGTTTTCCATATTGTTCCTCCAATAATAAAACTATCATATACTATTTCAAATTAAATATCCATCTTTTTTCATTACATCGATCATACGATTTGTAACTTTCTCCCATGAATACTGTTGTATATAATCATTACGATGATTATATACATACTGTTTCATATCCTTATTCAACATCATTTTTTCCATTAAATCACATAATTCATTCAGATCATTATTTTCTAATAGATAACCGTTTTTACCTGATTCAATAAATTCAGGCATAGCAAGGATATTTTTCCCAATACATGGTAAACCATAGATCAGGGCTTCCCCAAAGACTAAACCATAAGCATCAAATAAGGAAGGCATAACAAAGTAATCACATTGATTATATAGTTCAGCTATCTGTTCATGCGTCCTATAGCCTAGAAAATAAACCCCATTTCCTGTTTCTATGGTTTCAGGCTGTTTATCAGGTCCTGCAATATATAATTCAATCTCAGGATATTTTTTTTGAAGTGATCTAAAAGCATCGTAAACAAGCTTTCCATTTTTACATTTAAAATCTGTACCTATAAATAAGAACTTATTCCCTTGCTTTAATCCATCCTGGATCATAGATGAATCAATATTACATCCTCCACCAACATAATGAACCTTGCTTTCTGGTATATGTGTACGATTTACAAGATCATCTCTTAACCATTTAGACATCGTAAATATTCCCTGACAATCCTGCATATAGCTTAATGACATTTCTCTTCTTTTTTGAATAGAATGTAGATCTACATTTATACTTACACTTTGACAATAGTCTAACATTTCACTATGTGTTATATAGAGATCATATAAATAATCTACAGATAAATCTATAAATACATAGGAATGAGAAAGATAAGGTGTAATATATTCAGAAAACATAAAGATAGGAGCATCATCATAAGGATAATCTCTAATTTTGTTTTCTTCTAGCTTGACTCTTAATTCTTCAAAGTCTTTCTTTCCTTTTAGCTTTAGTACTCCTCTTTTTAGCTTCTGTCTAAGCAGATCCTTTTTAGTTAGATGAATCTTTATATCCTGTATTTTGATCTGCTTTTTGAATGCATTATGGATTCCCATAGGGGTACCAGACCAGGAACGTTCAGGATTTTCTCCCCAATTATGAACAAAGTAAATCATGATGAACGACCTCCTGAAATATTTAGAACTATTTTCTTAGCTACAGGAGTTGTCAGTACTTCTTTATTTAGCATAGCAAGCATTAAAGCATAAGCAATATAGTCATAATAGAGAGTAGGATATAAGGAATAGATTCCTAATATACTATAAATAAAATAAGTGATATACAATTTTTGATTATGTTCAAAGGCATCCTTTACAAAGATAAAGGTGATCACAAACATCCATAAGGCAAAGCTGTAGCCATAATAGAAGATCAGCCCAATGATTCCATTATCATCAATAAAATAATTACTTGCATAGCCAGAATTATAATAGGCCTGTGGCCAGTCAATATTAACAAATCCTTTACCAAAGACTCTATTCAACAATGATTCACGAATACCCTGCATAAAGAAGGTTTTTCCTGCTTCTCTGATTGTACTTGTATCCTGTAATACATTTTCATTATTCAGAATCGTATTAATAATATCAGAACCCATAGAAGAAGATAAGAAAGCAATCAGAATTCCAATTCCTAAAGCAGTAACAATAAATTTCTTTCTTGTTGTCTGCATCATTAATACAGTAATAGCTGAACCCAGGACTAATACTAGAAAGGCCATTCTTGATTTATAGATTATAATAAAGATCATTAGTGTAATCACAATATAAAAGATATTCTTATAGAAAGGAATCTTTTTTGTATACAGAAAATCAACTAAATGATAGAAATAACTGATTTCATAGAATAATACACAGATATATAATCGGATTCCTCCATATCTTACATTCTTTAATACATTCATAAATAAATGATCGAATCCCAGTACACTTTGAAGCATGCATAATATAAATAAAATAATACATGAATAATCAACCATCTTAAATAACTCTTCTTTGTGGATCTTCTCTAACATAAATAACTTTGTTAGGGGAAAATACATCAATAGTGCTCCAATCCAATGTCTTTGAGCTCGAATTCCCATAAAGATTGGCTGATTATAGTTAATATAAGCCATTATAGAAGAAGTAACAACAAACAATAACGGGAAAAGCATCAGCCATTTATAACGGTAGGTTACTCTTCTACGATTACGATAGTAAACATAGAAGGTAAATAAGAGTTCTATTCCTAATGTCAGGTCTTCCTGTTTAAATGGTAAATCAGGCAATAAGTAAAATACATTTAAATTCATTAATAGAATCATACTGATCAACAGTAAATACTTATTGATTCTAATCTCCTTCATTGTACTTCCTCCTTTCTATTATCTTCTTTTGATTATAAAACAAAGTGTTAAATAGATTTTATTTAATAGTTCCATGATCCATAATAATACAAGTGAATACCATGGATAATATTTCTTACATAAATATTTTCTAGATGCATAGGAATTTTCCTGACTATGTATTTTTTCTTTAAAGGTTAATTTCTTATAAGAACGTTTATGATTATGATGATAGCTTTCATCCATCATTATAACTTCCTTTAAATGGTTTTCTTTGACTTTAAAGCCTAATAGATTTTCTTCATTGTATAAAAATACATGATCATCTAAAAAGTTAACAGATTGCATAAAAGATGTCTTCGTTAAAAAGAAGCATCCTACTACACAATCTACCTCTTCTACCTCTTTAGTAAGCTTAAGGGTGTGGAGAGGACGATACAGCAGGAAATGTTCCAATCCTATTGTAAGTTTTCCTGGCAATGACCAGGCACTATATCTTACATTAAATATATCATTTATATCTAAGGTTTTACCACCTACTACCACAATGGATGGATCTTCTAGAAGCTTGATTCCTTTTTTTAAAATAGAATCTGTATCTAATAATACATCGGGATTAATTATTCCAAGATATTTACTATGATACTTCTCTATTGCGTATTACATTCCTGCATTATTGCCATATGAATAACCTAGATTATCCTTTAAAGCTAATAAATCTAGATCTGGATATTTTTCACGAATCAATTCAAGTGATTGATCACTTGAATGATTATCTACTACTATAATATGGAAATCATCCTTAAAGGATAATAATCTTTCAATACATAAAAGAGTATCCTGATAGGAATTATAATTTAATATAATGATCGATAGATTATCCATGTTAATTTCCTCTTTTCAGCTTTAATAGCCTGTAAACCATGAAACAGGGAAAGCCTAATAGCTTTTGTGAACGATTCATCTGACTATAAGTAAGATTCTTTCTTGCTTCCTTCATTTCTTTGATCAAAGAATAAGCCTTTTCTTTATCATGATTTAAAATATATATTTTAAGTAAAACATACATATAATTGATATAGTTCTGACTGGCTAAATAAAGATATTCAGGATATTTCTCTTTAGCTGTATCAATACTATATTGTAAGGTAGTCTTGGTATCTAAAGGGATCTGTTCCTTAAGGGTATGAATAGCACTATTATTTCTTTGAAGATAGTAATATCCATAGTCTTTGATCAATAGATAGTTTCTACAATTCTGTAATACATCAAACATAGCTCTTGTATCTTCAGAATATTTAATAGGATAAAATAAAACATCATCCCATAATTCTTTACGGAAGATCTTCCCCCATATTACACGAGTATAGAATAGATTATGATAATAATCTTCTATGCATTCTTTTCCCCTTATAAGACCAACTTTATCTAACTGATTGATGGAGGTATGCTCATCTTCATAGATATTAGTATTTCCTCCCCCAACAATATCGATTTCACTATTCATGGATTCCATCAGCTTTTCTAGGAAGTCTTCACGAATAAAATCATCCCCATCAATAAAGAATAAATACTCTCCGTTTGCTTTACTTAAGCCCAGATTTCTAGCTGCGCTTACTCCTTGATTTTTTGAATGAACCACTTTTATACGTTGATCCTTTAAAGCATATTCATCTAAAATCTTTGGAGTAGAGTCGGTTGATCCATCATCGATTACAATGATTTCTAACATTGTATAGGTCTGATGAATCAAGCTGTCTAAGCATCTGGTAATATAGTTTTCAATATTATACGCTGGGATTATGATACTGATCATGTTATTCTCCTATGAATTGATCTAAATTTTGAAAATGTTTAGCTGATTTTTGTTTTACTTCAGCTATATCTAAAACATAATGATTGATACGATTGGCATCGATCATTTCTATGCTTTGCTTATAAAAGTCCTGAATTTGACTAGATTGTCCTTGAAAGGAAAGATCATCTAGTAAATGACTTGTTTTATCGTTATATATAATTGGATAAACAGGAACAGTGGCATTCATTGCCATTACAATGGAATGGAATCTTGTTCCTATTACGTATTCACAATCACTAAATACATCTATGATTTCCTGTAGATTTCCCTGATATTGAAGGATATCAGCACCCTTTTTTACCTGCTGATTGATCAACTCAGCACTTAGATGATCCTTCTGTGCTTTACAGAAGGTTACAAGAGTAACCTGCTTTCCTAGATCATGATAATAATCTACCAGTAATGCAAGCTTCTTAATATAGAGATCATTATCATAGCTTTTTAGATCATAACGTTCATCATTGTAAATTACAGAAATCACTATATTGTTCTTCTTATCCTGCTTTAAAACAGGACATTGAAAAATAATATCTGGTGCATATCTGACTTGTGGAAGATAGGAAAATAACTGGTAAGAATACTGATCTCTAAAACAGACATCTGTTGTCTGCTTTAGATAATCTTCTACACACTGCTTAAATATTTCACTATGATAAGGACCAAAATTAATTCCTAATAGATAAAAAGGAATATGACTTGATTTCTTTTGATGATAGTCTATAAAATTATTCCAATCTGATGCTTTAAATAAATCTGGTTCTGGAAAGATCGAACCACCAATATAGACCTGTCCATCATAGGGAAAATTGATATCTAGATGAATCTTGTTCATTAATTTTTTAAAATTATGAATGATCATCCCTTTAAAATGCTTACGATTCATAATTGTAAGATTTGGGATGCTTTCAAAGGCTGTATCATCAAATCTTGAACAATTGATATAAAATTTTGTCTTAGGATAACGATCGCATAGAAGCTTCACAAATAGGTCATCCCCAAAATTAGTTACACAATAAGCATCAATTAGTATTCTTTTCATATCTTCCCTCATTTCATTCATTTATACACACACGGTAAAATATAACATAATTAGTTTCATAAAACAAACTATTACTGTATTTTTGTACGAATTAACGAAAAAAGAGAGAATTTGTTTTTGGGTTCAGCACATTTAAAATTCTCTCTTTATAATCTCTATAAATTGTAGTATTGACAGAACTTAGTTAAGACTGTTGCAAGCTGTGCTCTTGTAGCAGTTGATTGTGGAGACAGGTCATATACAGTTTGTCCATTTACTTCATACTGTACTCCACTGATTAATCCAATACCTACTGCCCAGCTGATATTTTCTTTTGCCCAGCTTGAAATATCACTGTATCCATAATATTCTGTGATATCTGTTCTTTCTGTTGTATCTAATCCTGTCATTTTTGCGTAGTTCATCAGGAAGGTTACCATCTGTTCTCTATTTAATGATGTAGATACTCCAAATACATCTCCCATTCCTACTGTTACTCCATTATTGTATGCCCAGTTGACTGCATTTTCATACCATGCTCCTGAATATACATCACTGAATAATAAGGTAGCTGTATAATCTGTTACTTCTGGTCTTCCTGCCATATTGTATAGAACCTGAACCATCTGTGCTCTTGTCATTGTATCATTTGGTCCAAATTGACTTGTTCCTGTGTATCCACTCATTAAGCCTTTATCATAGACATACTGTACATATGGTGTAAACCAGTTTCCAGAATCAACATCAGAGAATACATCAGTTACATCAACAGTTGTATCTTCTTCAAAAACAATAGACTGATCTACAGCAAATACATCATAGTTATAAGCGTAATCTTCAACACTGATATAAGAGATGATCCATTCTCCATACATTGTACCATCATTTGTAATAACTCCACTATAAAGATCCCCATCATTTGTTAATGTAACACTATATTCTGTATCTTCATCATCAACAGAATAGTAATAAGCAATAACATCCTTTACACCACTTAAATCATCAGTAACTTCTGCACTAATTGTATAAGTAGTTGTATCAGTAGCTTCTACATTTACATTACTGATTTCTGGTACATTTACATCACTATATGTCCAGTAAACATAGAAATTACCACCAGATAAGCTTCCTTTACCATCATAAGTCATTAAGCTATCGTCATTTTCAATATAATTTACATCTGTTTCTTCTCCATCTAAAGTTGTAACTTCAATATGATCAACGACCCATGTACCAGGCTGACTATAACTATGAATAGAGATTTCACCAGTCCAGATATTATTTTCTGTTTCAGTTAGTACTAAATTATAATCAGCATTACTGTTAGGTAATGTATATACTACTACGATCTGCTTTGCAGTTCCATCTGATTCTAGACTTACTGTAACTACATCATTGATCGTTACTCTGCTTTGATCAGCACTAATGGTACCACCAATATAACCATCATACAACATATCTACATAATCATCATCATATTCATCTCCACATACTGTACATTCATAATGAGTATACCCTTCTGAATAGGTAGTAGGTAAAATAATTGTAGATTCGTAGCTATGTCCTGTAGCAGGAATTTCTTCTTGTTCAACGAATACTTTCCCACATACTGCACAATATTGTCCACCAGTTAATCCTGGCATTGTACAGCTTGGTGAAATAGCCAGATCATAATAAATGGTATGTTCTGTAGTTGGGATCATTTCTTGAGCAGTAATAACTGTTCCACATACAGAGCAATGAGAACCTTCTGTTAAACCAGTCTGTGAACATGTTGCTGCTACTGCTTCATCTACAACAACTGTATGATCGATCATATCGATATCTTCTGTATAGTAATCTCCACATGAACATGTATAAGTCATTACTCCCTTAGAAGTACAAGTAGGCTCAGTAGTAATTGTTCCTACATAATCATGAGTATGAGGAGTATATACATAATTAGATGTACTTGTTAATGGATAATCGTAATTACTTTCTGGTGAATGCGAAGAATCAATATATGGGTTATTCGTTACCAGGAAGTAATTATAATCATATGAAGTAGTACCATTATCATCCCATGTACAGTCTACTAAATACCAGTTTCCATCTTCCATCTTTACATAGTTAAATGCATGATCACTACTAGTAACATAGATCGTAGTAAAACCTAACATATTACATAAAGTTTTAAATGTTTTAGCGTAGGATTCACAAACACCCATCTGATTAATTAAACATCCTAAAGCTGAATGAGCGTAATAATATTTTTCTGTTGTACTTGATTCCTGTAAAGCATCATAGTCATATTGATTATGGTTACAGATCCAATCATGAACATATTTCAGTTTAGAATAGTTATCTGTTAGATTTTGTTCATTTAAACCAGTAATACAGCTGTTTAATTCACTTGCTGCTGTTTCACCAATGGCATCTGTGTAATAATCTGAAACAGTATAGCTGAATGTTATTTGAATATATGTACCACCTATAGAAGCACCAATATTGATACCATTTCCTGCTACCCAGAAGAACTGTTCCTGATGATCATACATATAAGCCCATAAAGCATCTGAATAAATTGAACAGTATTCACTCCATAATGTACTTCCTGTTTCTCCATCTTCATAATAATGAGTCAGTTGAACGGCATTATTGGTTGAATTAACATTTCCATTTTCTAGAGCTTCATAGATTTCTACCTGTTTTTCAGATAGACATGTTTTTAATAAGCCTGTATCTGCAGGAGTAAGAGCAGTAGAATCTGATGAAGATGATTTACTGAAATCATTATATAATTCATATGAATCATTTTCATCTTTACTGTCTTCATACATAAATACAGTATTTTCATCTACATGTACAGTTGTCCAGATATCATCTGGATTTTTCGCATTAACGTTAATGTAGGTTGGTACCATCATCATTAATGCTAATAAAAGTTTCAATAGTTTTTTCATATTTTTTCCCTTTCTTTTTTTAACGAAATCCATTATACACTATCTTTCCCCAAAAAAACATACCTAATAGGTATGTTATTTTGCACCATATCTAAATAAAACTGCCTTTATTGTTTTTACGATAATAATAATATCTAGATTTAATGACCAGTTTTCATAATAGAATTCATCTAGTTTACATCTTTCATGAAATTCTATATTATTTCTTCCATTGGCCTGCCACATTCCTGTGATTCCAGGTTTACTCTTTATGATCGTTCTATAGCTGATTCCCATATCCTTCTTTTCTCCAGGTAAATAAGGTCGTGGTCCAATTAAACTCATTTCTCCTTTTATAATATTAATAAACTGGGGAAACTCGTCTAAGCTTGTTTTACGAATCAATTTACCTGCTTTGGTAATACGTGGATCATTGTTAAGCTTTTTATTTTTTTCATATTCTTCTCTGATCTTAGGATCGTTATTCATTGCTTCCATCAGCTTTGCTTCAGCTCCCTTAACCATTGATCGATATTTATATAATGTAAATAATTCACCATTTTTACCTATTCTTTCCTGTTTAAACCAGATTGAATCATAATCATGACAGAATATAAATAAGATCTTTACAAATAAGCTTAAAGGTATTAATACAATACATCCAATTATTCCAGAGAATAGATCCAATGCCTTCTTGATTAAACGATCTAAATAATGATATTTAGGATCACTGATAGAAACAAATAGATTTCCATCCAGGTCTTCTACTTTAGTATTGTAGGGTTGAAGAATAGATAAAGCTGGATGATACTTTACCACTGCAACATGCTCTATTAATCCATTGGTTAGTGTTTCTAGCTGATAAGAGTCTAATCCTTCTTCTACAATATAGATTTCTTCTACTTTTTCTTTTTTAATTACATTATTAATAACATGTAAAGGAATCAGTTTATTTAATATATCAGGATCATCTGTAGGTTTATTCTTCGTAAAATATTCTAAATCTACATATCCTACGGCATGAATAAATAAATAATGATTATAGTTGATCAATTGATTGATTTTAACAGCTTCTTTTCCTGCTCCAAAGATTAGAACATTTGTGGCAAACCTCTTTAAGTATTTACGCATCGTTCTAGATACAATGATATCGAATAGAAACATAAGAATAGCTATGGTCAATAATGGAATAAATAAACGAATATCAATATAAACAGATAGAACGAAAGCAATAAATAAATATAAAACATGAATATGAAGTAGATCTACAATTTCCTGCCAGATCAGTTTTGAAATAAAATGATAATGTCTATGATAGAATAGTAAAAAGAAATAGATAGGGGTAAATAAACATATAATACTAGAATCAAAATGGAAAAGATAAGCTAGAAATAGGTTGAATACAAATTCTAATATAAATAATGCTGATCCTAGTAATATTCTTTTCTTCATTGTCCCTCCCCCTTTCTACAAGGGTATTATACATGATTTTGAGTAATTGCAAATATTAAAAATGAAAATTTGTCACAAGATGTAAAATATGTTATAGTTATGCGTAGAAAGAAGTGATTACAATGTCTATACCTAAAATTATTCATTATTGCTGGTTTGGTGGAAATCCAATTCCACAGGAACTACAACAATACATTCAGGGATGGAAGACTATGATGTCCGATTATACCTTTATAGAGTGGAATGAAGATAACTTTGATATTCATATTAATTCATTTGTTGAAGATGCCTACAACAATCATAAATATGCCTTTGTTAGTGATTATGCCAGACTTTATGCATTATGTAAATATGGTGGTTTCTATTTAGATACGGATATGGAATTAAGAAAAAGACTAGATGATTTTCTAGATTATGATTTTGTAACAGGATTTGAATCAGAACACGTTGTAAGTGCAGGGGTAATTGGCGCTTGTATTCAAAATCCAATTGTATTAGAGTTTATGCATCATTATGATGATTTAGCGTTTGATATTGATCATTTAGTACCTAATACCTACTATTTAACAGATCTTCTTGAATCAAAAGGAATTATCATCAATGGTCAAAAACAGATCTATGGTTCTATTTTTGTGGGAAGTAATGATTATTTTTTAGGCTTTGATTATAATGATTATGGATATTGTATTACGGATCATACCTATACGATTCATCATTCTTTTGGCAGCTGGACGAGTAAAAAACAAAAGCTGATCCATAAGACTAAACGTTTTTTAAGAGAATTACTAGGAAAGAAAGGTTATTTATTACTTAAGAAAATTATCAAAAGATAGAAAGGAGAACTTATGAAAATCTGTTTTGCAGCCTCATCAGGTGGTCATTTAAATGAAATTACAAGATTATCTACCCTTAGAAGTAAATATGATCATTTTCTGATCACTGAAGGTGATAAGGAGAATCCACTGTATTCTAAAACCTATTTATTGAAAAAAACAGATCGTAAGCATCTTTCTAGTATGTTTTACTTTATATATTTATTTTATGATGCTTATTCTATCTTACATAAGGAAAAGCCTGATTATATTATTTGTACTGGAGCTATGTGTACCTTTCCTTTTTGTTTTGTAGGTAAACTACTTAAGATCAGAATTATTTATATTGAATCCTATGCCAGGGTCAATGAGTTATCATTAACAGGTAAACTGATTTATCCTTTTGCTGATGTTTATTTTGTTCAATGGGAACAGCTTTTAAAACGTTATCCTAAAGCAGTTTATGGAGGTGGGTTATTTTGATCTTTGTAACTACAGGTACTCAGAAATTTCAGTTTGATCGTTTATTAAGAATGATTGATGAATTAATAGAAAAAGGAATGATTCAAGAAGAGGTTTATGCACAGAGTGGTTATTGTACCTATACTCCTAAACATTATTCTTCCATTCAATTTATGAAACAGGATGAATTTAATCAGAAGATCAATGAAGCTTCTTTAGTTATTGCTCATGCAGGAGTGGGTTCTATTTTAACGACTTTAAATCATCATAAAAGATTGATCGTTGTACCTAGAGATGAAAAATATCAGGAACATGTTGATCATCATCAGTATGAAATAGCAAAAAAATATCAGGAACTTAATTATTTGTTTTATGCTACTTCTACTCAAGAATTAGAGGAAGCCTATTTAAAGGTGTATAAGCATAAATTTGATGATTATATTCAGATAGAAAATAAAATAGAGGAGATGATTGAACAATATATGAATACAAATACGATCGATCGTAATATACGTGTATTAATGGTTGGTTCAGATTTATCTGTGAAGGGTGGAATTGTTTCAGTATTGAAGAATTACTTATCCTATAAAGGATGGAAAAGCAATATTACTTTTATACCAACCCATATAGAAGGTAGTAAAATAGGGAAAATAACTTATTTTGCCAGAGCATACTTTAAAATCAAGAAAACGATCAAAAAAGAAAATATTCAGATCGTTCATATCCATGTCTCTGAAAGAGGAAGCTTTATAAGAAAATCTTTAATTCTAAAGTTAACTAAGAAAAAAGGATGTAAGGTTATTCTCCATCACCATGGGGCAGAGTTTGAACAATACTATGATAGTGCTGATCATAAGCTGAAAGCTTATATTTCTAAGATTATAGGGATGGCAGACATCAATATCGTATTAAGCAGTAGATTGATTGGTCTAATTCAAAAAATCAATCCAGAGGCAAATATCAAAGTATTATACAATTCTGTGAATGTTGAAGAAAATAATCAATATAATCCTGATGGTCATTCCTTTATTATGTTAGGAAGACTAGAAGAAAGAAAAGGAACCTTTGAATTATTAGAAACCATTCATTCTATTGATTCCTTCTTACCCAAAGATATTACTTTTAATCTTTGTGGAGATGGTGATTTAAATAAGGTACATGAAAAAATCAAAGAATTACAGATTGAACACCGTATCTCTCATGTAGGATGGATCGAAGCAAAGGATAAGGAGATCATGTTCAAGGATACGATCGGTCATATTTTATTTAGTCATAATGAAGGTTTACCTATGGCAATTCTTGAAACTATGGCTTATGGTATTCCTAATATTTCAACAAATGTCGCTTCTATTCCAGAGGTTGTGATCAATGATTCTACTGGAATTCTAGTAGAAGTCCATGACAAGGATGCTTTGGCTAAAGGTATTTTAAAGCTAGTCAACAATCGAGATGATCGAATTATATTATCCAAAAACAGTCATGATTTTATTTATGAAAAATTCTCTATTCAAAACAATATCACCAAACTAGAAGAATACTATCAAGAAATCTTATAAGCAGGTCTTACCACAAGGTAATGACCTTTTTTTCATGAAAAAAAGGTATGTAGAGATCTCTCTCTTACATACCTTATTAGTTAATTACGATTATAAATCATAATAAGCATATAACTTTGTTAAAACAGTTGCTAACTGTGCTCTTGTTGCGTATCCCTTTGAATTAA
>R17__coassemble_623_pt1 | contig 14769 bp, 14 predicted proteins | sample R17__metabat2_high_PE_012 | metagenome-assembled genome bin R17 | reverse complement strand
GATCTTACTCATTAAGAGTAGGATCTTTTTTTTATCTACTTATTTGCGTTAACACTGATAAATACTAATACTGCTCCAATAATGGAAACAATAACACCATAGAATAATACCTGATGAGCACCAATTGCATCTAACAGGTTACCACCTACGATATTAGCGAAAATACCAGTAGCTGTATAAGCTACAGCAATTAATGATTGACCTTTTACTAAGTCTTTTGAATCTACTACTTCATTTACAAAGTATACCATTGATGGATAGAAGATTGCATATGCTGCTACCTGTGTAAAGGCTGCTACATAGATCAATGTCATATCTGTTGCCATATAAGTTAAGGTATGCTTTACAGCAAACATAATTGCTGAGAAAATCAATAGTTTTTTAATTGATACCTTTTCTTTGATCTTATCTAAAGCAGTCATAGCAGGTAATTCAACGATAGCCGCAATAAAGATTGCAGTACCCATTGCTCCACTTGTTCCACCTATTGGTTCAATAACCTTAATATAGAAGTTATTAATAATAGTATGATCAAAGAATACAAACATACTTGCTAATACAAAGAACATAAATGCTTTATATTTAAACATAAACTGGAAGAATGATAATTGTTCTTCTTCTTCTTTTTCTCCTTCTGATGATTCTACCTGTGGTACTACAAATGATCTTACAATTAAGATCAGAGCAATATTGAAAATAGAATAAACAATAGGTAATACTGAAGTACCTAAAGCATCAACGATATAACCAACCCCTAAAGAAATAATAGCATATGCTGCTGATCCAATTCCTCTAGCTAAACCATAGTTGATTTTAATTCCATACTTTTCAAAAGCAAATGCTAATGAATTAAGAATAGGTCCAATAGCTCCCATTCCTACACAAATTCCTATAAATAAGAATAAATAGATCATAGATCCAGGAATTGTAAGTAATACTGAGATCAAATACATTACTGCTGATAAAATGACTGCTAAGCCAATAAATACAGTAACAAATGTCTGTAACTTAATATCCTTTCTACGATCGGCAAATGAAGCAACTGCAGGCTGTACAAATACTCCAATTACACTTGTTAATGATAATACTGTACCAATCATTCCACTACTAAATCCTAAGTTAGATAAATAGTTTGTTGCGTATGCAAATAATGCAGCATAGGCAGCAAAATAACAGAATTGCATAGTCGAATATTTGGTATTAAATGATTTATTGTTCATCCAAATCTCCTCCTTGAATTCAATTATATATGAAAAAAGTCTTTTTTTGCAAACGGTTTCTTATATAGAAAAAATTTTTTGATTTATTAGTCTGTTTTTTAAAATAAATTATCAAAAAAAGGATAGTTTTCTATCCTTGGTTAGTTTCTAAATAATCTATTACATCCTTTAATGAATCTAATACACATTCACATTTATTGGCAAATTCACTAGAAGGCTTCTTTAAATCTGGAATACAGATCACCTTAGCTCCTGCTCTTGAAGCTGCCAGGATCCCATTTTCACTATCCTCTAAGATCAGGCATTCTTCATTTTTACAGTTAGACTTTTCAATTGCCTTTAAAAAGATATCTGGATAGGGTTTCCCTCTTTTTACTTCTGGGCCAAAGGCATAATCCTGGAAATAATTCATAATCCCATGAATATTCAAGGTTTTTAATGCACGTTCTCTTACACTAGAGGAACCTAAAATAATGGTATAATGTTTTTCCTTAAGATAGTCTAATAATTCTCTGGCTCCTTCATGTAATGGAATACCTTTATTTACATATTCTACTTCTTTTTCACGAATAAAACCTAATCCCTCTTCACATGTGACAGGAAGATTGAATCTTTCAATAATGGCATTCATATTTCCTACAGCAGTTCCTCCACTATAATGAGAAGAATAATCTTCTAATTCAAAGTCATGTCCATATTGTTTTAATAGTAAACAATATAATTCATAGGATACGATCTCACTTTTGATCAATAATCCATCTAAATCAAAAATTACAGTCTTAATCATTGTAAATACTCCTTCTATATCTTGTTATCATTTTAACAAATTTATTAACCTATTATGTAATCTTTTCATAACTTGAAAGATAGTTTTTTTATCTAAAATGTCCTAAGTGAGCCCTATCAGTATAAATTTTTGTTGATTGTTGAATTGTAAAATGATATGATAATGCTTGTTTTTAGAAGGGAGAAATTATGTTAGAAAAAGTTTTCAAATTAAAAGAGCATAACACAGATGTCAAGACAGAATTATTAGCTGGATTAACAACCTTCTTAGCTATGGTTTATATCTTATCTGTTAATGCTTCAATCTTAGGTGACGCTGGAATGTCACAATCTGGTGTAGTAATGGCTACTGCATTAGCTTCTGCTATTGCATGTTTTGTTATGGGGATCTTAGCAAACTATCCAGTAGCATTATCTGCTGGTTTAGGGGTTAACGCTGTTTTTGCCTACACTATTGTATTATCAATGGGATTAAGCTATCAGGGTGCTTTAGCCTGCGTATTTATCTCAGGGATCATCTTTATTGCTATTTCTGTTACAGGAATTCGTGCTTTAATTATTAATGCAATTCCTCAACAATTAAAAATCGCTATTGGAGCTGGAATTGGTTTCTTTATTGCCTTTATCGGTTTAAATAGTGCAGGAATCGTTACAAACCAAGGTTCAACTGTAATGGCCTTAGGTGATTTCTCTAATCCAGTTGTATTATTAGGTTTATTTGGAATTATTATCACGATCTGCTTCTTAGTAAGAGGTAAAGCAGCTGGGGTATTCTATGGAATGGTTATTACTGCTGTAGTTGGTATTATTTTAGGAATGATGGGAATCGAAGGTATGCCTACATTACCTGCTAGTCCAATTTCTACTGATTTTGATTTCAGTTTAATTGGTGCCTTTAAAGATGGTTTTGCTGATGTATTCTCAAATCCTCAATGTTGGGTAGCAATCTTCTCATTATTATTCGTTGACTTCTTTGATACAGCTGGTACATTAGTAGCTGTAGCAAGTTCAGCTGGTTTAGTAAATGAAGATGGTTCATTAGATAACATTGATAAAGCTTTATTAGCTGATGCAATCGGTACTGTAGTTGGAGCTATGTTAGGTACTTCTACTGTAACATCTTTCGTTGAAAGTACTTCAGGTGTTAAGGTTGGAGGTAGAACTGGTTTAACTGCCTGCACAACTGGGGTTTTATTTATTGTTTCTATTTTATTTGCACCAATCTTCTTATCATGCTTTAGTTCATGTGGTGCAGTAACTTGTCCAGCTTTATTCGCTGTAGGTATTTTAATGTCTCAAGGATTAAAGAATATCAAATGGGATGATTTCTCATATGCAGCTACTGCCTTTGTTACTGTGATCGTTATGACTTTAGGATACTCAATTACTAATGGTATTGCTTTAGGTTTTATTACTTATGCAGTATGTATGGCAATTGGTGGAAGATTAAAAGAAGTAAAACCAATCGTTTGGGGATTGATCGTTTGCTTCGTATTATACTTTATCTTCTTAGTATAAAAAACATTACCCATAGAGATCTTACTCTATGGGTATTTTTTTATTTCTTGATCATTACAAACTGATATGGCTTTAAAACCTTATTGTAGTCTGTATAGTTATTTAATAGGATTTTCCCATCATACATTTTGAATTCTGTTTCTGTATCACTAAAGTTACAGATACATGTGATTTCTTCTGTCTGATAGATTCTCTGATAAGCAATTATACAATCTGGAAGATCTTCTATTTCTTTAAATATTCCTTCTACTAGTGTTTCTTCCTGTTTTCTGATCTTGATCATCTTTGCATAGAAATTAAATAATGAATGAGGATCATTGATCTGACTTTCTACATTGATACGATCATGATTTCCACTCATTGCCAGCCATGGTTTATGATCACTGAATCCTGCATATTCACTATGATCCCATTGCATTGGTGTACGAGCATTATCTCTACTTCTTCTATTACAGTACATTAAAGCATCTTCTTTACTGATTCCTTCCTGTAAAGCTCTATTATATTGATTCTTTGTGGAAATATCATCAAACTCATCAATAGAAAGACGGTTGCTGTTTTCCATACCTATTTCTTGTCCCTGATAAATAAATGGTGTTCCTCTTAGGTTAAAATACATGCCAGCAAGCATAGATTTAGCTTCAAAGGTAAACTTAGATGGATCCTGTATAAATTTATTTGGAGATCGTTGTATATCATGATTTTCAATAAAAGGAGCCTGCCATCCAATCTTCTGAATTTCCTTTTGTGAATTAAATAATCTTTCTCTAAAGAATGGTACATCCCAATTTCTAGGCTTATAATAAGTCCCCTGCATAACATCAAAGTTACAGTATTCAAAGTCAAACATCATCGAGAATCCCCCAGTATCGCCAATAAATGTACCTAAGCGATCATAAGGAACTCCCATTGCTTCTGCTACTGTTACACAATTATGTTTTTCAAAGGTTTTCTCCTTCATTTCTGTAAAGAATTCTTCAATTCCTTTCTGGTTAGCAGAAAAGAAATGGCCTGCAGCTAGTCCATCTGCTCCATCTACCTTTCCCATAGGCCAATCCTGGTTTTTCTTTAAGAAGTTGATTGCATCTACTCTAAATCCAGCAATTCCTTTATCTAACCACCAGTTGATCATATTAAATATATATTCTCTTACCTTAGGGTTTTCCCAGTTCCAATCTGGTTGTTTAACAGCAAAGGAATGATAATAATATTCATCACGATCTGGTACCTTTGTCCATACATTTCCTCCAAAGCATGCTCTCCAGTTTGTTGGTTCATGCCCATCTACTGGAGCTTTAAAGGTAAAATAATCATGATATGGACTATTTGCATTATGTAATGCATCCTGAAACATTGCATGTTCATCTGAACAATGATTAACCACAAGATCCATAATGATCTTAATATTTCTTTTCTTTGCTTCTTCGATCAGCTTTTCAACATCCTCTATTGTACCAAATTCAGGATTGATATCATAATAGTCTGAAATATCATAGCCATTATCAGCCATAGGAGACTTATAAAATGGAGAGATCCATAATAAAGTGATTCCTAATTTCTGTAAATAATCTAATTTACTGATAATTCCTGGAATATCCCCTATTCCATCATGATTTGAATCCATAAAGCTTCTAGGATAGATCTGATATCCTATTTCTTTTTTCCACCAATCTGACATAAAATCACCTCTTACTTTTATTTTATACCAAATATCTAAAAAAAGTATGATTAGTTTTACTTATTGTTTTGATAAGATATTGAAATTGTTTAAATACAGAATATTCCATATACTATAGATGAAAAGTAAAGGAGATATATATATGAAAACATGGTTAATTACAGGATGTAGCAGTGGAATTGGAGCAGGGATCGCTAAAGCAGTATTAGCTTCAGGAGATCAGGCAATTGTAACAGCAAGAAAGGCAGATAAAGTAAAATATTTTGAAGAACAATACCCAACAACAGCTTTAGCTGTAAGCTTAGATGTATGTGATAATAATTCAATTAAGGAAGCAGTCAAAGCTGGATTAGAAAAGTTTGGTCAAATCGATGTATTAGTTAATAATGCTGGTTATGGTTATCGATCAGCTGTTGAAGAAGGAGATATCAACGAAGTAGCTACTTTATATCAGACTAATTTATTTGGTCCTATTGAATTAATGAAGGCAGTATTACCTCAAATGAGAGAAAGAAAATCAGGAGCAATCTTAAACGTAACATCTATCGCTGCAGCTAGATCAGCAGTAGGTAGTGGTTATTATGCATCATCTAAAGCTGCTTTAGAATTACTAACAAATGGATTAATGAAGGAATTAGCACCACTTGGTATTAAAGCAATGGTTGTTCAACCAGGGGCATTTAGAACACGTTTCTATGATACTACAAGTTTAAAGGGAACTTCTTCAACTATCTCTGATTATGAAGGTACAGTTGGAAAGTCAAGACCTGGTGTAGCTAAAAACCTGCACAATCAGGCAGGAGATCCTGAAAAGGCTGGACAAGTAATTGTAGAGGTTGTAAATGGGGATCAATGGCCAGAAATCCTAACATTAGGTAAATCTGGTGTAGCAGCAGTAAAACAGACATTACAGGCTAAAATCGATGAATTAGATGCTTGGGCTGAAGTATCCGCTAAATGTGATTTTGAATAAAATAAGATTCAGGGAAACCTGAATCTTTTTATTATAAGTCATTATTTTTTAGATTTTCAAAGCAATAGTCCAGATAGATTTTATGGGCCATAGCCATTACAGTATTTCTTAATAGAATTCTACCTTGAGAGTAATCATCAGTAATTGGATCTAATTCATCCTTTTCGTGAAATACATATTCAATCGCATTATTGAATTCTATACATAAATATTCATAAGCATTTCTATTTTCATACTTTTCTTTAATTATATCAAATAGGATCTGCATATTTTCTAAGGTCATTACCTGTTTAGCGATATTGATATAAAGAAGATATGCGATCTGATCTCTATAATAAAGCTTTTTAATAGGGTTTTCTACCATTCCTTTTTTGACGTAATTACTGATCATTGAATTTGTTACTGTAGTATGAGTGATTGGTTCAATATGGGTATTAATATATTTTGTAACCTGATCAAGATATAAACCAATATTTGGTATTTCATTATAGGCTGGTAATTGATATTTCATAACATCTTCCCCTTTCATTTTTGTTAATTATACTACAATATCAGCATTATTTCAAATACCTTTAAAAAGTTTTCTAATAACTCTTGACAAGTTTATCGATAATATATAGAATATCGCTTGACAAGATATTTGATAACTTGTTAAGGAGGAAATTGAAATGATTAAAGTCGTTGCAGATTCATCTTGTGATATTATCACAACGGATCGTATAAATTATAAAAGTGTTCCAGTAAAGATTATTGGGAAAAAGGAATATTCAGATGATGAAAACTTAGATATTCGTCAAATGATGGATGATTTAAAAAGAGATAAGTGTAAGACAAGTTCAGCATGTCCTAATTCACAGGAATATTTAGATGCTTTCCAGGATGCTGATGAAATCTTTGTATTTACTGTATCTAAGAATCTATCCGGCAGCTATAATGCCGCTAGACTGGCAATTGAAGAATGTCCTGATAAAAAGATCGCATTAATTGATCCTTTATCAGCTGGACCAGAAGTAACCTTATATATTGAAAAGGTAATCGAATTAAATGATCAAGGTTATTCTTTTGAGCAGATCAGAGATGCTTTAAATGATTACTTAAAGCACACCTGTTTAGTATTTACACTAGAAAATATAGATAACTTTGTGAACAATGGCAGAGTATCACCTGCAGTAGGGAAAGCAATCGGTTTACTTGGCTTAAGAATGGTAGGAAGAGCAAGTGAAGAAGGTACCTTTGAGGTAGTAAATAAGGTAAAAGGAAAAAAGAGAGTAATCAAGACAATGATCAATAAAATGATCGAAGATGGTTATAAAGGGGGAAAAGCAATTATTCATCATGCTTTCTCTGAGAATATGGCTAATGATGCTAAGAATGCAATTTTAGAGAAGTTCCCACATGCCAATGTGACGGTCTCTCAAGCTGCTGGTTTAGTCAGCTACTATATTGAAGATAAAGGTTTTTTAATTGGTTTTGAGATCTAGATGAAGAAATTCTTTCTTCATCTTCTTTTTTGTCCTATAATATATTTATTAAGGAGGTATAAGGTATGCCATTTATTGATTCTAAGATCACTGTAACTGTAAGTGATGAAAAAAAGGAAGCTATTAAAACAAAACTAGGAAAAGCTATCTCATTATTGAATAAACCAGAAAGCTATCTAATGGTTGGAATCAAAGATGATTATGATCTATGGTTTGCTGGGGAAAAGATGGAAAAAGGTGCTTATGTATCTGTTTCTCTATTTGGTAAAGCATCAAGTAATGCTTATAATCAGATGACTGAAGCAATCTGTTCTATTCTAAAAGAAGAACTAGATATTCCTGGTGATCACGTTTATGTTACTTTCCATTCATGTAATGATTGGGGATTTGACGGTGAATTATTTTAAATAAGTCTGGATTGAATCTAGACTTTTTAAATTGAAGTGCTATACTGGCAGTGTTTTGGAGATGATCATATGACTATAGAAGAAGAAAGGGAAATACATTATATTCTTAAAGAATATTTAGAAAATGTTCAGGTACAGAGTATGAGAAACTATATTCAACATGGTTCTGTTTCTACCTATAGACATTGTTGGAATGTTGTGAATATAAGCTATGAGCTTAATAAATTCCTACATCTTCATGCTAATAAAGAGGAATTATTAATTGGTGCTTTACTACATGATTTCTATCTTTATGACTGGCATGAAAATGATCCTAGCCATCGCTTACATGGTTATCATCATGCGCTTACCTCTAAAAATAATGCAGTAAGATACTTTGATATTAATGAGAATATTCAAAATATTATTTATTGTCATATGTGGCCATTAAACATTACAAGAATTCCTCAATGCAAAGAAGCATGGATCGTATGTATGGCAGATAAATATAGCTCTATTATAGAAACCCTATTTTATAGATAAAACAAGGAGATTACTCTCCTTGCTTTTTCATAAATTCTACCATTATATCTAATACAGCCTTACACCAGAATGCTGAACCACCATGGTCTGATTGGTCTACACAATAGAACTCAACATTCAGGTTCTTTTCTAAACATTTCTCATATAATTCTACACTTTGAGCAAAAGGTACTAATCGGTCTTTATTTCCATGTAAAATTAACAATGGTTCTTTTTGATCATCTAAATAATTGATTGGATTTGTTTTCTGTGCTTCTTCATAATGATCTCTTACCTCTCCACCAATTAATAAATATTCTGGATAGGTTTGTCCACGTCTTCGATCGATACCAGATACTTCTTCTACCATAGTAGAAATATTAGTAGGACCATAGCAATCGATAAACCCTCTAATAGAAGGTAATGGAGTCTTTTCATCATCAAATAAATCTTTATGCCATGATACATAACACATTAAAGCTGTATGGGCTCCAGAACTATCTCCACCAATATAAGCATGATCAAAGTCTAAATGATATTCATCTCTATGTTCATATAAATATCTTACTCCACTTTTCGCATCCTTTACCTGTGTAGGGAATTGATAATCTGGGGTTGGTCGATAACCAATAACAGCTACTACATATCCCTGCAGGGCAATTGGGGATAAATCGATAATATGATTATTCATATCCTGTTTCATCCATGCAGAACCTTGAATATGAATATATACAGGGAACTTTAGATCACTGAAGTCTGCATCATCAAGATGTTCAGGAGTGATTAGCTTAATAGTGATTTGTTCTCCTTCTTTTTCATAGAATACATCCTTTACTTTTGCATGATATTGATCAATGTTTCCTTTGATTACCTTCATTCCTTCTTTTATTGTTGAATCTAATGGCATTTCTTTATAGCTATATAACATGTTTCTTCTCTCCTTTTTTATTAATTATACGATTAATTTAAAAATTATGCTACAATTTATATGGTGATTATTATGTTTGAGATATTCAGCTTTACTCATATTCTACTTTTATTACTGATTCCTGTAGTGATCTATCTAGGTTATTTATTAAAAAATGCAAAGCATTATAAACAGCTTCTATTTGGGCTATCTCTGCTTTTATTTATAATGGAAGTATGGAAGCAATATTATCATTACTATATACTAGATGACTGGTCTGTATGGATCTTTCCCTTTCAGCTATGTTCTATTCCACTATATATATGGTTATTCTATCCTTTATTTGATACAAAAGGATTTAAGGGGATTGAAACCTTTTTAATTGATTATACTCTACTTGGTGCTTTGTTTGCTTTAGGGTATCCTGAAGATATGATCAAGGTACAGCTTGTTTTAACGATTCATAGCTTTCTATGGCATTATCTGCTGATATTGATCAGTTCCTTGATTTACTTTAGTGATCATGGGGATCTTACCTTTAAGGGTTATCTGCATGGTTCTATATTTTTCTATCTATGTAGTATGATTGCTACTGTATTTAATGTTTTACTGGCTAAATATGGGACTATATCCATGTTTTATATTAATCCTTATAAAATATCCACTCAGCCTGTATTTCATGATATTGGGGTAAAATTAGGTGTTTTACCTCAAAATATAATCTATTTATTAGCTATTAGTATTGGTGCATTATTCATTCATATTATACTAACTAAAATAAAAAAAGGATCTAGATCATTCTAGGTCCTTTAGTGATCACTGGACAGACTTTATTTAAAACAAACTATAAATCAACATAGAGATAATAGAACCTTCTCTAACAGCTAGATTATATCAGTTTGATTCTAGTTTTATTTATTATGCTTTCACATCATCAAAGTATTGAATACCAATAACTCCTAGTCCTGTATGACATGATATAACTGAATTCATTTCAGTTATATGAATGTTTTCTTCTTTTACACCAGCAGCTATAAATGCTTCTTTGATCGTAGAGGCATGATGATCACATTCACTATGTACAATACCAATTATTGCGTTATCTTTATTAATGATTTGTTCATTGATATAATCTATAGCGGTAGTTACAGCCTTCTTTTCTGTTCTTACTTTTTTGTATGTGTCAATTACACCAGAAGATGCTTTATTTAAGGTTAACACAGGAACGATTTTTAACATTCCAGCTAAAGCTGCAGCTGAAGGAGTAACTCGTCCTCCTCTTTTTAAAGTAGTTAAATCAGGAACTACAATAACTGTATCTGAATGAGTTAAATGTTCTTCCATTGTTTCAAGAATCTTTTGTACATCCCAGGATGCATCTACTAATTCTTTAATTTTATAAGTAATATATTTTTGCATATATACGGTTGAATAACAATCAACGATATATAGATCAATTCCTACTTCCTGAGCTACTGAATAAGTAGTAGCTGAAGTACTTGATAAACCTTTTGTAAGAGGAACATAAATAACAGTATCATAACCATCATTCTTAATTCCTTCTAGCTTTTTAAAAATCGTACCCATAGTTGGGGATGATGTTTTTAATTCTTTTCCTTCTCTTAATAGATCATATACCCTAGCTGTATCGATATCTACTAGATCATGATATTCTGTTTCTCCATCCATGATCTGTAGTGGTAAAATATAAATTCCGTTTTCTTTACCTTCTAATACTGAAATATTACTTCCAGTATCACTCATAACTGCAATTTTACTCATCTTTATTCCCTCCTGGTTGTTTTTCTTTCAACATATTCATAAATTGTTCAAGCATTGATGTTTTTTCTGGGTTTCCTTTCATCCAAAGGGAGACCTGATTAGAAAATTCTTTTACTAAATTGTAGGCTTCCATCTTCTTTTTACTAAAGATCAAAGATACATTTTCAGGTGCAGTATTTTCTTTTAACTTCATTAATTTAACTGTTACATCAGGATGTGTCTTTTGATACTCATCGATCATTGAATTGACCGTTCCCTTTAAGCCTCCTACATATCCAACTACTAGAGTGGATTCTTGCTTAGAGCTTTGGAACTCTGCAGTTAATGCATTGTATTCCTCTAAAATTTTCGTAAAAGACTTTTGAACCTTTTTTCCTGATTCAGTTAATTCCATCGGATTGGATCTGTAGAATAATTGTTCTCCAAATTCATCTTCAATTTTTTTAATCGTCTGACTAAGAGCCTGCTGAGAAACAAATAAAGCCTCACTCGCCTGTGTAATTGTTCCATATTTACAAACTGTTAGAAAATATTCCATATTTTGCAAATTCATACCATCACGCTCCTCACACACGATTTTATCACAAGTTTTTTCTTGTGTAAACAAAATACAGTTCGCTTTCACAAGTTTTTTCTTGTATGCATTTGTATAAAAAAAAGATATACTAAGCTAACTTAGTATATCCTTCTTATTTTATAATAGGATTTCTCCATTTGATTCAATAATAGCTTTATATCTTTCATAAGAGTTCTTCTTAACTCTTTCTAAAGTACCATGTCCATCATTGAAACGATCTACATAGACAAAACCATAACGTTTTCTCATTTCACCAGTACCTGCAGAAACAACATCGATTGGTCCCCAGTATAAGTATCCCATTACATCTACACCATCTAAAATTGCTTCATGAACATAATGTAAATGATCTTCTACATATTCCATTCTAAATGGATCATCGATCTGATGATTTTCATCTAGGTTTTCATCTAATCCAATACCATTTTCTACAATAAATAGTGGTAAATGATAACGATCATATAAGATATTTAATACATAACGAATACCTGCAGGGTCAATTGGCCAGCACCATGGTTCTGGAGAGCATCCCTTTAAGTATGGATTTCCTGCTCCTAATAATCCACCAGTATCTCCACCGATTTCAGTTGCCTTCTTCCAAGTAGATGAACGATAATAGCTGAATGAGAAGAATTCTACTGGATAATCATGAATTAACTGATCCTGTTCTTCTGTTGTCTGGATATCAAGATTATTATCACGCCATACTCTCTTTACATATCCTGGAATAAATCCTTTACAGAAAGCATCACCAAAATAGAAGTTAGCCATTCTTTGTGCATCATAAGCACCCCATACATTTTCTGGATCACAGTTATATGGATAAGTAGCTACTGATGATGAAGTTAACATACAACCTACTTTAGCGTAACCAGGATCAATTTCATGTCCTAGCTTTACAGTCCATGCATTGGCAACACAGATATTATAATATCCCTGCCAGATATCCTGTAATGTAGTAGAACCAATTGGATCACTAGGATCTTTAGGGTTATCAATAGTTAATACTGAACCAGCAACAAATGGGTTTCTTAACATATTATTGACTTCATTAAATGTCAGATAATATTTTACCTTTCCTTTATAACGAGCAAATACTGTTGATACATATCTCTTCCAGAATTCAATTAATTTTGGATTTGACCATCCACCGTATTCTGTTAATAAATGTAATGGTGTTTCATAGTGTGATAAAGTAATAACAGGTTCCATTTTTAATTCTAACATTTTATCGATTAATTTTTCGTAGAATACTAGACCTGCTTCATTAGGTACTTCTTCATCCCCATTAGGGAAGATACGTCCCCAGGCAATAGATGTTCTAAATGAATTAAATCCCATTCCAGCCATTAATTCAAGATCTGATTCATATCTATGATAGAAATCAATTCCTTCATGTGATAAGTAAGCAAGATTTGGATCTAAGCACATTTCATATTTTTTTGTTTCTTCGTTCCATTTTAAGCCAGGATGTTTAGAACCAATTCCAACCATAATATCTGTTACATTAGGTTGTTTACCATCTTCTAGCCAGGCACCTTCTAATTGGTTAGCAGCAACTGCTCCACCCCATAAAAAATTCTTTGGAAAGCTCATTTTATATTCCTCCTTTTTTATCTATTATAACTAATTTCATCAATCAATATAAAGTATTTTTAGATAAAGAAAAAAATCAATCCTAAGATTGATTTTATTGAAGATTGGTTAGTCCTAAAACCATAGAACCTGGTAAAATGTAATCTGACATATGGTAGGATTTAATGATTTCAGGTAAATATTCTTCTGGAATATATTTTGTTACTTCCTGCTTTAAAGCTTCTACATCAGGAACAAGTTCACTATAATAGACAATTAGATCTACTCCTGTCATGGCAATCGTTGTAGCTACTAATTTACCCATAATTTCCATTGTTCCTTCTTCACTGCATGATAGTTTTTTCCAGTCATCAGATAGATCTAGAGGAACATGTTTAATTTCTCCAGCAATATTTTTATGTCCAGCGATCAAACGATCATTTTGGATAATGCCAATACCAGCATTAGCATTAACTGGCTGATAGATAAAGGCCATATTATGACATTCCTGCATAAATAAATAATAACCTGTAACTACTGCATTAATATCATTATTTAAAGCTACCATCTTGTTGTATCTTTCCTTTAAATTAGAGACTATATTTACATCATCAAAGCCTCTAGTCCATCTTGTTTTCCCATCATTGATAATTCCAGGAACAGCTAAGGAAATAATAGAGATCTGAGGATATTCTGGAAGAATAGAATCGATCATATCATAGATATCTTCAATCGTTAATTCTTTTCTTCTTGTTTCCTTCTGTTTTAGTATATTGTTTTCCTGATCATAGACTCTCGCTAATAAACGCATAATACTTCTGCTTTGAGATTGTATAAGTCCAATAGAAAGAATAACATCCTTTTCATGCTTAATAAATGATAAATCAAAATCATTCTGTTTACGGGAAGTATTACGATATTTCTCTAATTCCTCCTGTAAGAAGGTGATTCCCTTACCTGCATCATATTTGGCAAAGATCTGAGGAGGAATCTTTAAGACTAATCTGTTTTTCATCATCCCATTAATACGGTTATACTGATATGCAACCTGAGGAGCAAGAAGAATGACATCATGCTTAGGTCCTTCTTCTACTAATTCAGTGATGGCTACAGCTTCAAATTCATAATTTAAGTCTAATACCTTAGCTGCTTCATTTAGCTTTTCAGCATATAAATAAGTAGTAAGACCACTTGAGCAGCTTAATAGAACCTTTAATACTGGTTTTTCACTAATATTTTGAATACAATCGATCATTTCATGATAAAGCTCAATCGCATGATCAAAGGTATTCATCTGAAAATGAAGATAGAATTCATTTTCTCCATTGATCATATTATCTACTCTTAATTCAATAATCCCCATA
>R17__coassemble_620_pt1 | contig 14852 bp, 16 predicted proteins | sample R17__metabat2_high_PE_012 | metagenome-assembled genome bin R17 | reverse complement strand
ACATAGGTGGCATCCCTGCCTTTTTCTAGAATCTGTTCAGGAGTGCTTCCTCTATCTACAAATATAAGCTCTACTTTATTTGTGATTTCTAGATCATCGGGCATATATTTTAAATAACGATCTTCATTTCCAATAATTAATACTTTTTCCATGGTTTATTTCCTACCTTCTTTTAAATTCTTCCTGTTTAATAAGAGCATCTATTGTTTTTATAATACCATTTGTTAATTATGTAAGCAATAAAAAAGATGAGACATCGTCCCATCCTTTTAGATTCCTAATAATGCTCTCTTTTTCGCATCAAATTCAGCCTGAGAGATAATACCCATATCTAATAATTCTTTTAATTTCTTGATTTCTTCATATGGATCATCTACAACAGTAGTTTCAATGACTGGTGTTTCTACAGCTTTAGTAGTTGTAGTTGGTGCTACATAAGAATTATTAATTGTATAATCTTCTGCAGTATCAAACTGTTCATTATACTGATACATTAATTCATCAATAATTTTCTTAATTGCTGTAGCATCCACACTGCGAATACGATAAACTCTAGAAATAATCGTTAATTCAATTCCACCTACGATTTTTCTGCATTTAGATACATCACTGATATAAACGTTAAAAGAGTTATTAGGTGCATCCATAATTAAACGTTCACTAGTGATATAGAAATATCCTTCACAGATATTAAATAATAGATTTGTTTCAATCTGTACCTTTCCTTCATAGTAGCAGCTTTCACCTGCAGCTAACTGAATTGTAGATCTCTTATGTACAATTGGTGGAATTACATATCTAGGCGCTCTTACATGTACAGGTCTAGGTCTTTGTGCAGGGTTCTTCCACATATTTCCTGGTACACCCATATGAGCCTGTGGTCTAGGTTGTGGTTTTGGTTCAGGTCTAGGCTGTGGCTTTGGTTGTGGTCTAGGAGCTGCTTTAGGAGCAGCTTGTCTTGGGGCAGCTTTAGGGGCTGCTTTTGGTGCAGATTTTGGTCCGCCTGGTCTTCTATCCATATTATATATTCTCCTTTTCCATTTCTATTTGAATACTTATATTATAAAGAAAAAAAGAATGAAATGCTATTCTTTTTTAAGAATAGCTAACATTCTTTCTTGAAATCTATGATCGTCTTCTTTTGTTCGTTTTGGAGGACCACTTAAATGCTTCTTTTTTGTACTTCTTCTGTTTTTTGCGCCCATATAACGGTTAAATAATAGTTCATCTATATTTTCACTTGTATATTCAAAACCTAAAGGATGAAGGATATATGCCCTCTTTGCTAGCGTCATAGAAGCTAAACCATAATCCTGAGTAATTAACAGATCTCCCTGCTCGATTAAATTAACTAATACATAATCTGAACTATCTCTTTGCTTATCCACCATGATATGTTTTCCATATTCTAGGTCTAATAGATGATTGGTATCTGAAACTACGATCAGCTCTAGACTATGCTCCTGACATATTTCTTCTACTTTCTTCAATACTGGACAGGCATCTCCATCAACAAATACCTTCATCTTTTCCTCCCATTACAAGTAATAGAGTAGATAACAGGATCAATCCTACTCCTATTCCTGTTTTTAAAGTGATCACTTCATGATAGACTAAATAGCCTACAAAAACACTGGTTAATGGTTCAAAGGTAGATAATAGACTAGCCTTCACACTGCCACATAGAAATACTCCCTTTTGAAATAAGACAACTGCTAATACAGTTGCATCGATCGCTAAAGCAAGCATTCCTATATATCCCCTATAATCACTTAAAATCACTAAATGATGGGTAAATAAGCTATAGAGAAGAATCATCATACTTGCGATAAAGCAGACATAAAAGGACATTACAAATAATGGAATATTCTCTAAATGACTTTTATTTAATAATACAACATATAAGCTAAATAGAATACCTGAAGCAATAGCAATGATCATTCCTAAGGTAGATAAAGATGAACCCTTCTGATATAGACAGACAATACCTGTAATACAGAGAATCAGACATATGATCTGTTTCCTTTCTAATTTTTCATGAAATAATAATAGTCCAAATACCATTACAAAGATAGGATAGGTAAAATGCAAGGTAGTAGATAAACCTGAATCTATATAGTTATAGGATAAATAAAGTAATACAGGAGTAAAGCCCTGAAGAAAGGCTAAAATACTGATCGATTTAAACTGTGCTAAGGTTAAATGCAGATCTTCCTTTTTAATCAGATCAATAATGAGTAAGATCATACTTCCTAGAAAGAACCTTCCTAGAGAGGTGGTATAAGCATTAGAGCCATACTGATAGGTTATCTTTGTGAACAGAGGCATAAAGCCAAATAAAATTGCAGAAAGAACTACATAGAGCTGTCCTTTGTATTTTTCCATTTTCATCACCGTTATTTATTATAAACATTATAAAGAAAAATACCATCCTAAGATGATATTAATCATATTTTGGGGATACCTTGTATTCCTTATGATTAGATAATACAATGATATTCTTGATTCTTTTAATAATATATTTGGGATTGATCGCTACTGATCTATTGATTCTTACAAAATGATATTCCTCTACAAATTCATTAATTGTTTTACGGATCACATACTCATCCTTAGCTGTATAAAGCATTAAATAATGATCATTAATTTCTACAGAAAAGATATCATCTACATCAATGGATAAGCTTCTTCCCTTTTTTTCCACATATAAATAATTCTTAGTTCTTTCATTATTGACCATATCCATAGCTTTATATAAATCATGTTTTAGATTTGATTTTCTCACAAAATAGAAGGGATGAATACTTTGAATCTCAAAGATCAGATCATCTTCATCAGATAAACAGATAATATATGCTTCAGGCTCATTCATGCGTAAACTTGTAATTTCTTTCTTATTTGTATTTAAATATTGACTAGAGGTAGTAATCAGATAGATATCATAGCTTTGTTGAATATGCTTTAAGGATAAAGCCTGATCAATATAGCTGATATTGTTTGTCATCTGATCATATATTTCTAATTCTTTTTTGATCTGCTTACAATCATGTTCACTGGAATCTACGATTAAAATTCTCATTATTCTCACCACTCTTATAGAGATATTACCATAAATTTAAAGTGAAAACAATAGACTAAGTCTCTTCTTTTGTCTATTTATACTAAATGTTAGTTATAAACAACTTACTTTATTTAGTTATATTCTAAATTCATTGTTTATTTGAGTGTTTTATTTTATAATCAGATAGAGGTGGTAATTATGCTTAAGCTGCTTGGAATTGTATTATTATCTTTATTCCTGATTGGATGTTCAAAGCAAGAGGATCATACCATTACTAATCAAGATCAGCTGACTATTGTAGTGGCAAGTGATCTGCATTATTTTTCAAGATCTCTATATGAAAATTATTCTTCCTTTTCTCAGGCCATCAAACAGGGGGATGGTAAAATGGTAGATTATGGAGATGAGATCATTGATCAGTTTATCACTGAAGTAAATATGCTTGATCCTGATCTGGTGGTGATCTCTGGAGATCTATCCTTTAATGGAGATATCATTTCTAACAAGGAGATCGCAGATAAACTAAAGCAGATCAATACAACTGTATTAGTTATCCCTGGTAATCATGATATCGATAATTATCTATCTACTGGTTATAGTGATGATGGCTATATTGAAGTAGATACTACAACCAGTGAAGGCTGGTGGGAGATCTATGATGAGTTAGGCTATCATATCGCCATAAGCAAGGATACTCATTCCTGTTCCTATATGGTCTCGATCAATTCAACCTATAATATGATCCTGATCGATGATAATGGTTCTAATTTAACGGGACATCCCTTTGAAGAAGGGGGATTTATCCCTGAAGGAACAATGGATTATTTAAAGGAATGTCTTGAAACCACTCAAAAGGAAGGAAAGATTCCTTTAATTACGATGCATCATAATCTAGCTATTCATAATTCTTCCTACTATGAATCCTTTACAAATATAGATTATGAAGAATTGTGTGAATTGTTTAATGAATACCATGTTCCCTTTGTTTTAAGTGGACATATGCACCTACAGAGTATCAAAGAAATAGAGGGAATCTATGATATAGCTTCCTCTTCTTTATTAGTTACTCCCCTGCAGTATGGAATTATTCATTTAAATAATGAAAAGATGGATTATCATACTAAAGCATTAGATATAGATCTGGATTCTGTCAGCTATTATCAGGAATGCTTTAAAAACCGTATATTAAGTATGTTTATTGAAACCCCTGATGATGATTTCTTAGATTACTTCGCCAAGGTCAATACCTATTATTTTAGTGGAACGATCGAATCAATCAGAGAAGATGCATTAAATGATGAACAATATATCAAACTAAAAGAAGAAAACAAAGAAATCTATGCGATTGAATATTTAGACTCTATCCTGGAAAATGACCAAAGTTCAACAGAATTAGAAATTTCGTTAAATATTTCTTGATATAGTAAATATTCTATAGTAAAATATTCATATAACTAAAAACAAACCGTTGATATGGAGATAAAAATAGGCAATGCCCTACTAGAGAGTCTGGATGGTGGAAGCAGACAGGAAACTAACTATTAAATGGACCATTGAGGGTATGGGGAAAAGAGAAATCTGAGTATTCCATAACGTTAAGACTTACGTCAGTAGTCAGGGATGTGATAGCATCTCAAAGTGCATGTAGTTTCATGAAGCAAGGTGGCACCGCGATATTTTAATAATACCGTCCTTAGCAATATTATATATTGTAAGGACGTTTTTTATTTCCTTACAAAAGAAAGGAAGCATAAATATGTATAGTTTAGAAGAAGTTAAAAAGTACGAAAACACAGCCTATAAGCAGGTTCCTATTGCGATCTCTTTATATTCAGATCGTTATACTCCTATTGAAGTATTAAGAACACTTAAGGCCTATGAAAGACATTGTTTTATTTTAGAGAGTATTGAGGATCGAGAGAAATGGGGAAGATATACCTTTATTGGATGTGATCCTAGTCTTTGTATTTCTCTTTATAATGGTGTTTTAAAGGTGGATGATCAAATTATAGATGAAAACCCACAGAATTATATTCGTTCTATTATTAAGGAGCACTACAGTCCTAAAATCAAGGATTTGCCAAGCTTTACAGGAGGACTGGTAGGCTATTTCTCCTATGATTATTTTAAGTATAGTGAACCTAGTTTAAAGCTGGATGCTAAGGATGATGAAGGATTCTATGATTTGGATATTATGCTGTTTGATACGATCATCTGTTTTGATAACTATAAACAAAAGCTATTATTGATCACCAATGTAAGATTAGAAAATGTGGAAGAAAGCTATCAGAATGCACTTTCAAAGCTAGAATTCTATAAAGGGCTGATCAATAGTAATACTAAAGCCTATATTGAACCATTACATTTACAAAGCGAATTTATCCCACTATTTGATCAGGAACAGTACTGTGCAATGGTTCAAAAAGCTAAACAGTATATTATTGATGGAGATATCTTCCAGGTTGTTTTATCCAACCGTTTAGAAGCTAAAGCAACTGGTTCTCTGTTTGATACCTATCGTATTTTACGTACTACTAATCCTTCACCCTATATGTTTTACTTTACCTCACAGGATCTAGAAATAGCTGGAGCTTCTCCTGAGACTTTAGTAAAGCTGGAAGATGGGATTCTACATACCTTCCCATTAGCTGGAACAAGAAAAAGAGGAAAAGATGAAAAAGAAGATCTGGCTCTAGAATATGATCTTCTACATGATGAAAAAGAATTAGCTGAACATAATATGTTAGTTGATCTAGGCAGAAATGATATTGGAAAGATCGCCAAGGTGGGAAGTGTAGAAGTAGAAAAATATATGTCTATTGAAAGATATTCCCATGTAATGCATATTGGTTCTACTGTTAGAGGAGTGATCCGTGATGATCGTGACGCAATAGACACTATTGGTTCCATTTTACCTGCAGGAACATTATCTGGGGCACCAAAGATCAGAGCCTGTGAAATTATCAATGAGCTAGAAAACAATAAACGAGGAATCTATGGTGGAGCAATCGGTTATATTGACTTTAGTGGAAATCTGGATGTATGTATTGCGATCCGTTTAGCTTATAAGAAAAATAATAAGGTTTACGCAAGAAGTGGAGCAGGAATCGTTTATGACAGTATTCCTGAAAATGAACATGTGGAATGTATTAATAAGATCAAGGCAGTAACAAATGCTTTGGAAATGGCAAATGGAGGGATTTAAAATGATTTTACTTGTAGATAATTATGATAGTTTTGTATATAACGTATATCAGCTGATTGCTTCGATCAATAAGGATATTAGAGTTATTCGTAATGATGAATGCACGATCGAACAGATCAAGGAAATGGATCCAGAGATCATTATTTTATCACCAGGGCCAGGAAAACCAAGTGAAGCTGGAAGAATGGAAGAAATCATTCAAGCCTTTTATACAACTAAAAAGATGTTAGGGATCTGTCTTGGACATCAGGCTATTGCTGAGGTAATGGGAGGAGAGGTTATTCATGCTCCTAGAATCATGCATGGGAAACAATCAATGATCACTACTACTCAAGATCCATTATTTAATGGTTTACCTGAACAATTTAAGGTAGCCAGATATCATTCTTTAATTGCAGATCCTATTACTTTATCTAGTCAGATCGAAGTTATTGCGAAAACAGATCAGGATGAAATTATGGCCATCAAGGTAAAGGACTATCCAGTCTATGGATTACAGTTCCATCCTGAATCAATTTTGACTGAATACGGGAAGGAAATGATGGAAAACTTTTTATTAAATTTATAGTCATTCTCTTGCTTTTTGTTTATAATTAAATAAATAAGGGGAAAGGAAGGATTCATTATGAGAACTGCTTATTATCGTATATTATTATATATTGATTCATGTACGGAACATGATGTTTATTATGAAACAGCTGTTCATATGCTTGATCATCTAGATAAGGTACCTACTACTTCTATACAGGAGATTGCAGCTCTTTGTTATGTGTCCCCTTCTACGATTTCTAGATTCTGTAGAAAGGTATCCTTTGAATCCTATAATGACTTTAAACAAAAGGTAGTCGAGTCTCTGGATTATTTTGAAAGAGACTTCGAATACTATTTTCCTAATGAAAAAAGTGAAGATAATGTCTTAGAAAACCATCGTCAGCTTATTGAAGCATCTATAGAAGAAGCACATAAACTAATCAAGGTAGAGGATGTTCAAAAGCTGGTTCATCTGATTCATTCTAAAAAGCGTATTATCTTTTTAGGAAACTACTTTACGCAAAACAGTGCTTTACAGCTGCAGATGGAATTAGCACACTTTAAAAAGGAAACCTATGCTTTATATAACTGGAATGCTCAGCTGGAGATGGTTAAAACTGCTACCAAGGATGATCTTCTTATTATTACTTCTATGACAGGTCAGTTTTTAGATTATGCCAATGAGATCATGAGACAGTTTAAGCATTCAAAAGCAAGCAAGGTTGTGATCAGCTCAGGTCAGCTTCCAGATTATCTTAATGATCTAGATCTCTATATACAGATTTCTAAAGAAAAGGATATGGGAAATAAGTTCTCTATTCTTTATCTATATGAACTTATTGAATTGATCTATCACTTTACCTACTTTAAATCATAAGAGATTTGTTATTGTAAGGTAATTTAGTTGTTTGTGACTAACTTTTATATTGATTTTTGTAAATATTTAGGTTACAATGGTTAATGAGGTGATGTTATGACTACTAAGTATGATATTATGGCAAGAAGATTCAAAGCTTTAGGGGATTCTAAAAGGATCTATATCCTTGAGTTATTAAAAGATGGAGAATTATGTGCAAACAATCTATTGGAAAAGCTAGATATGAGCCAATCTACATTATCTCATCATATGAAAATTTTAGTAGACGCTGAAATCGTAGATTCAAGAAAAATAGGAACATGGATGCATTATACCATTTCCAAAGAGGGATTAGATTTTATTGAGCAATATCTTGTTGACTTAAAGAATTAGACAAAGAAATTTGTCTTTTTTTCTTTAGCTAAAAAAGCTATAATAAATAAAAGAGGATTTACAAAATAGAGCGATTCTTAAGCTGATCATGAAAACAGGATTCAAAAATAAGCAGGAAAACTAGACTCTATTTTAAAAAATCATATAATTAAATCAAGGAGGAATTTGATATGAAATCAAAAGTATATTTCACAAAAGAAATCAGCCCAGAAAAAGTGGTTGAAATGGTTGAATTACTTGGTAAAGAATTACCAGGAAAAGTTGCAGTTAAGCTGCACTCAGGTGAAGTTGGAAACCAGAACTTCTTAAAGCCAGAATTCTGGAAACCAATGATTGAAAAATTAGATGGTACAGTAGTTGAATGTAATACTGCCTATGGTGGAGAAAGAAATACTACAGAAAAGCATATTAAAACCATTCAGAAGCATGGTTGGTCTAAGTATTTTACAGTTGACTTAATGGACGCTACTGGTCCAGATCTAGAGGTAGAAATTCCAAATGGAGCAGTAATCAAGAAAAACTATTTAGGTAAAGACATTGCAAATTATGATTCAATGATCGTATTATCACACTTTAAAGGACATCCAATGGGTGGATATGGTGGAGCTTTAAAACAGTTATCAATTGGTTGTGCTTCATCATTTGGTAAAGCTTATATCCATGGTGCAGGGGTACCAGAAGAAATCTGGACTGCAGATCATGATAAATTCTTAGAATCAATGGCTGATGCAGCAAGCTCAGTAGTTGAATTATTTAAAGGAAATATGATCTTTGTAAATGTAATGAAGAATATGTCTGTTGACTGTGACTGCTGTGCAGTAGCTGAAGATCCTTGTATGCAGGATATGGGTATTTTAGTTTCATTAGACCCTATCGCAATCGATCAGGCTTGTATCGATCTAGTTTATGCATGTGATGATCCTGGTAAAGCTCATTTCTTAGAAAGAGTTGAATCAAGAAATGGTGTACATACAATTGAAGCAGCTGCTAAGCTAGGATTTGGAAGCAGAGAATACGAATTAATTACAGTTGAATAATAAAGGATCCCATGGTTTAACCCATGGGATTTTTAAATTAATGTCATTACTTTTAATAGATAAATCCAGAAGGTCAGGGTAAATCCACATAATAAGGTAGTCAGCATTAAGGATGTGGAGGTAAGAACTGCTCTATGACCCATATTTTTTGCCATTGTATAGCTGGCAATAGCCTGAGATGCTCCAAGCATAATTGTATAAGATAAGATCGCATCTCCCCTGTAGCCAAATAATACAGCAATAGGGATAAATAGAATACAGAAGCCTATAACTCTCATAAATGAGGCTAATAAAGCTGGTTTAAGATCACCTATTGCTTCTTTAACTTCAAAGGTAGCTCCTAATGCCATTAATCCCATAGGGGTAGCTAGATTAGCCATATAGGTTACTGTTTTAGACAACATATCTGGATAAGGAATTTCTAAAAAGGACCATGCAATTCCCAATACTAAAGCAATAATAATTGGATTCTTCGCAATTCCTATTAAAACCTTCTTTCCTGTTCCCTTTTCAAAGCCTACTGTATCTGGTGAAAAGACTGTTAAGATCACTACTGCTAAGGTATTATAAACAGGCATACATCCTAGCAGCATCAAAGGTCCATAAACACTATTTGGATAAACACTGCTTACAAGAGACATTCCAAGTAAAGCAATATTACTTCTAAAGCAGGCCTGTATAAATTCTCCCCACAGTTCTCTTCTTACAAACAGCTTCGCTAAAATCATCCCAATTATAATCATTGTTAAGGTCGTTAAGGCACAAAACAAAACAAATTTAAAGTCCATATCTTCTTTAAAAGATGCAGTAGCCATGGACTTAAAAACACTTACTGGAAGTGGAAACAGGAAGACAAATTTATTCATTGATTTTGCAAATTCATCGCTGATCCATCCAATCTTTTTAAATACCATACCAATGATCATCAGCATAAATACTGGTACAGTAATATTCAAACTAAATAAAATATCCGACATTTTTATCTCTCTCCTTATGGTTATTATAAACATAAAAAAAGTAACAGACAAATAAAATCTGTTACTTATTTTTTATTCTGGAATAATTCTGAATATAACGGTATTAGCATAAACTAATGGATTGTTTCTTACAAAGAAGATCTTACCTGCTCCTTTAGCAGTGATTTCCCTGATAACATCTCCACTATAAGGGTCGATCACCTCAGCTAACAGTTCTCCATTATCAACATGATCTCCAATGGAAACTAAAGGGGTAAAGAAACCCGCTGCTTCATTTTTGATCACGATCAGATCTTTCTCCCAGTAGACTTTATTTTCCACCTTACAAACAGGATAATCGATTATTTCCTGATTAGCCATAAACTGAAGGATCGCTTCTACTGCTATTTTAGCTGTTTCCTGATTGATCTCCTCTGTTTGAGGGGTATATAAGGAAAAAGCATTGGTTTCCCAGATCTGCCAGTTATAATTTAAAGTAGTCGTATCATAAGGCTTAGGGTCACGAATCATCGTATAAGGTAAATTAAAGCTGTCAGCTAACTTTACATCTTCATAGCCTGTATGCATAATTCTTACATGGGGAAGATGGTATCCCTTCATATAGGAGCTGGTTAACTGGATCCCATAGTGATAATCCTTGATCTTTTCAAAGATCCCTGCTGCAATTCTTTGAGTGGTCTCTCCCTGATCATAGCCAGGGAACATACGATTAATATCAGTATTATCGGATGGCCAGAATCTTCTGGCAACATTGATAGAGGAGTTATTCCCAGTAGGAATGACTAAGATTTCTTTTCCTTCTTTGATCTTTCCATCTCTTTCTAGCTGTTTTAGCTTTAGATTCAACTGAGAACAGATATAAACCTGCTGAATCTCATTTCCTCTTAATCCTCCCATAATACAGATCGATGGTTCTCCCTTTCCATAATAATATCCTTTTACTTCCATATCATTACGATAGAAGGAATCTAATTTATATATTGTCTGAATTCTCATGCTTATTCCTCCATTTCTAATATACGGGCAATTAATGATCCCTGTGAACAGATTGGATATTCACGAACTGTAAATAGGATCCCATCTACTTCACTATATAGATCAGCTAATACTGATCCATCTAATGGGGAAACGATCTGTCCTACCAGCTGTCCCTTTTTAACCTTTGACCAGTGAGGAACAGCCTGAATAAAGATCCCTGCTGCAGGAGCATTGATAAAGAATACCTTTTCTGGATCATCTGCAACGATTGGTTCTCTTACTTCTTTTACTTCTCCCTTCCACATTCCAAGTTCATGTAGAAGATTTAAGATTCCATCTACTAATTGTACTCCATAGGCTTTTGTTAATCTCATCCCAATACCCATTTCACATACCAGGGTTTTAACCCCTATACTATTTAAGGAATGAGCCAGAGTACCATGAAGTACGGTAGCAGCACCATGTACCCAGATAAAGTCTACATTCATTTTTTTAGCTAAAGGCACCAGTACTTCTGCATTTTCTTCACTGATTCTGATCTGTGGGATCTCCATCAGATAAATATTACTAGCATGAATATCGATACAGTAATTAGATTGAGATAATTCCTCTACAATTCCAGCAGCGATATATTCTGCCATAGACCCATTCTGATCTCCTGGAAAGATTCGATTCATATCTAAATCAAAAATAGGGATCCCTCTTGTTACAGTATCTACTCCAAGAGGATTTAAAGCTGGATAAATATCTACGATTCCAGTCAGCTGATCTCTATGTTCATTTAAGATCTTATTTAATAAATAACAGACATACTGTCCTTCTAGTTCATCACCATGGGTTCCTGTTACAACACTAAATATTTTCATATCAGGATCAGGATTTAATGGTGTGATACGATTCTTTTTAACTTCTAAGCTTTCACCAACTGGCATAGCTGATGAAACAACAGTTTTAACCATATATTTTCCTCCTACTTACACATTAAAACTAAGAAGTCTTACAACCTCTTAGTCATCTATTTCTTCTACTTTAACCTTTACACTCATCTTCTGAACAGGTAAAAAATGATATTTAAAAATCCCTTTATCAATAATACAATCCGAAAAATCTCTACCATGGGACAGCTTGATATATCCCTCATTTACAATACGATCATTAGTCGGATCTAAATGAATAAAATGATCTCCAGCATAGGCATCTACCCAGGCATGTGTGGCTCCTTCCCCTTCCATGATCCCAGCTACATATCTAGATGGGATATTTAAGGATCTTAAAGCACTGATCAGGATATGTGCATAATCCTGACAGACTCCCTTTTGAAGTAAAAATGCCTCTTTAGCAGTAGTCTGATTATTGGTGATCCCTGATTGATAGGTCATATAAGCATGTACTCTATGCATTAATTCAAGACAGGTATCATAATCCGTTTCTTTTTTATTTTCTAAAGCAAATCTTTTGATTTCCTCACTCGCTCTAGTTAGAGGAGTTGAGTATTTATAAATGGGATAACAGGTTTCTATCCCCTGATCTAGTGAATCATCACGCAGGATCTCTCCCTTAACCTGAAAGGAAAAAGCAGTATGAGGAGCATTACAGCTCCCTGTATAGGTGGGATTTCCAAACCCATCATTGATTCTGCTTGCCTTGCTTGGAGGGGAAAGAGTATATTCGATCTGCATGATCTTCTGTCTAGTCCCATCTCTAGGAATACATCTTAGCTGATACTGGTGATCAAAGATCTCCTGATCAAATTCTACCTTATAATCATATTCAAAATATAATTTCTTCATTCCTAATAATTAAAGCAGCTTGTTACATCGTAAACTAAATCAGTTAAGAATGAGTATTCTGTATCTGCTACTCGTTTAATTCCTTCAATATTAGAATCTAACAATAAAGCATCTAAGTGGTTATAAAGTTTTTTATGAGCAATAATTGTTTCTTTTTTTGGATAATCTAATCTTACATATAGATCGATACGTTCAATATATTTTCCAAGCTTAATAATTTCCTTGGCAGCCCCTTCATCCATATACTCCTGCATACTTCCCCAGAAAGCAAAGATATCATCTACAACATCCTGTAAGGATAATATAGGAGCTTCAGATTCATCCATATTTTCAAAGGTATTGATCGCCATCTGCATATAGGCTAATACTTCTGAAGAGATCTCATCTCTTAAGACAATGGCGTTATCATATGCTCTTTTTAGATTAGAAGCAATTGAATCAGAATTGCTTAGATCATATAGATAAGACATCATAAAATGAGCATCATTTTCATAGATATCATCAATATCTAATTGCTTAGCATATTCATGATAAGCTTCAGGATCCTGATCCAGCATAATATCAAATAATTTTGTATAATATAAAGTTGTTGTATAAACTCTTTCAATATAGCGACCCAGCCAGAATAGACTGTTTGCTTTTTCTACTGTTATTTTAGCACCCATGTGTCCTTGAAACCTCCTCCCTGTGATGAATTAACTACAAATGAGTCTGCCTGTCTAGAAAATCTAGTTAAACCAGATGCCCATACCTTAGTAGTTTCACCACTTAATACAAATGCTCTTAAATCAGCTTTACGGTAAACACTCTTACCTTCATCATGTACTTCAAGGTCAATAAAATCAATAACCTCCTGAGCGATCCATCTTCTAGGTTCAGTTTTAATCAGATTACAGATATTTTCTAATCCTGCTTCATCTAAATCTCTACCAAAGATAACTCCATAACCACCAGCTTCAGCTACATCCTTAATAACTAAAGTCTTAATATTCTCTAATACATATTTACGATCCTCTTCAAAGTATGGTAAATAAGTTGGTGCATTATGTAAAATAGGTGTTTCATGCAGATAGTATTCAATCATCTTAGGAACAAAATAATAGATTCCCTTATCATCTGCTACTCCATTACCTGGAGCATTAATGATCGCTACATTTCCAGCACGATATGCAGACATAATGTTAGGGACACCGATCAATGATTCTGGTAAGAAGGTCATAGGATCTAAATATTCATCTGAAATACGACGATATAGACTTCCTACTCTGATCTTATCTCCAACATGATTTTTATAATAAAGATAGTTGTCTTCTACTACTAATTCATTGTAGGTAGCAAGTACAGCTCCTGTTTTTTCAGCTAAATAGCTATGTTCAAAATAAGCTGAATTATATCTTCCTGGAGTAAGAATACAGTTGATTCCACCACAGTTTACATAATCCATCATTTCCTTTAACATGCTTCCATAATTACGGTTATCTCTGACTTTATTGGCAATATAAGTCATTGGTGAAGCACGTCTTGTTAATTCACGAGCAATCATTGGATAGCTTGCTCCCGAAGGAATACGTAAGTTATCTTCTAGAATATACCATACCCCATCTTTCCCCTGTACTAAGTCGATCCCCGAAATATGACTAAAAATACCTTTAGGAGGCATAATTCCATTACACTCTGGTAAATAACCCTTTGCGATAAATACAAACTCTTCTGGGATGATTCCATCCTCAATAATCTTGTGTTCCCCACTGTAAATATCTCGTAAAAATGCATTTAATGCATCTACTCTTTGAATCAGTCCTTTTTCTAAGTATTCAAATTCCTCTGCACTGATCACACGTGGAATTGCATCAAATGGGAAGAACTGCTCTTTAAATTCATTGTTCTTGTAGATTCCAAATTTAACTCCATAACGTTTAAGAAGCTTATTTACAGAATCCTCATATTTAACTAATACGTCCATCTAAATCCCCCTCCTATTAATATGATAATAATTTATCACTTAAAAGGGTTTATGTCAATAT
>R17__coassemble_616_pt1 | contig 14950 bp, 11 predicted proteins | sample R17__metabat2_high_PE_012 | metagenome-assembled genome bin R17 | reverse complement strand
TAGAGCTGTCTTTATCAAAGGCCCATCCTGATACCTTGATCGTTCCTGATGAAGGGCTTGAGATAGAATCTAATACTCCCTGAGGATTATAATTTGTTGAATAAGTCGATGTAGATGTGTCAGTAGAAGAATCTGACGAAGAAGTCGATGATCCTGTATTGATCACATAAACCTTGCTTGCAAGAATATAACCATAATCTCTGCTTGCATCATAGACATTAGTTGCTGAAATAGCAGTTCTACTGCTATTTAAAGCTGTATCACATTGAATCTTATAGAAAGTATTTCCATCTGTTCCTGTAACCTTATCTAAAATTAATACTGGCACATTCTGAACATTATTATTTGATCCAGTAGCTCCTGTTGAATATAGACAGGTAGATCCAGTAGTAGGAGAATTATAGATCTTGACATCTCCATTTACGACTCCAATAGTATATTTTCCATATTCACTACCTAAAGCATATCCCCAGGATGCAGCTACCTCACCCCAGTAAGGTGTTGAAGCATAATAAACATTCATTCCACTCTGTTTATCTCCAAGATGGCTTCCACGATAACGATAGTCACCTGCATTTAAATAACCACAAGATAGATAATTATAAGCATGATAGTTGATACAGTCTAAAATAGTATCATAGGATGTAGCTGATGCTGAATTATCATAGGCTCCATGTCCAAACAGGTTATTATTATTTAAAGCATTAGAGCTTCTTCCATATCCACTTTCATTACAGGCAAGTCCGAACATCAATAATGAATTGACAGTATAGGTATTCCCTGCAGTCACAAAGGCTGAACCAGTATTATACATTGCTGAAGTAGCAGAAGATCCAATCTTACTTACCACAAAATCATCATACTGTGAAGCAGTAATTGAACATGCTGCACGCTGAGGCAAATACTGGAAATAATTATAATATGGGCTGCCATAATTAATCGCATGAGTATAGATGCCATTACGATAATCATCGATCATTGTATTATAATCAGTATAGAAATAATGACCATCATAGCTGTAATACTTTGTTCCTGAACTAAAATATGAATAAGATGGTCCTACCTTAATTGAAGAAACTGTAGCATTATTTGTAGCAGAAGAACTATATGAATAATAATAATGATACATATAACTTCCACTATTTGTATAGTAGCTCTTTACAGATGTAGAAGAACTTACTTCAAGCTTAGATAAATAGCTGACAGGTACATCTAAGATCTGACCAGCAAGCTTAATACGAATAGTTGTTCCATCTGAACTGGTTGACAAATAAGCAGCATCAGTAGCTGAACTACCTGTTGCATAGGTAGAACGATTAGAATCTACTTCTGTACATGTATAATAGCCAGAAAATCTTGCTACCCCATAGTCACATTTAATTAATTTATCACCATATTTAATTCCATAACTAATGCTGGAGTTACTGCTTTTCATCGTATTTAAATTACTTAACGCAGTTGCATAAGTTGAATAGGTACCTAATGTAGCATCCGTACTTGTATTTACAACACTATAGGTTGTATCATCTGCTTTGATTTTTTGAAAGCTTAAACAAGTAAAAAGCATACAAAAAGATAACAGTAATAATAATTTCTTTTTCATTTTCTTACCTCCATAATATCTAACATATCATAGTTTATCGAATAAAACAATATTTTATCTCTTTTTTTGTCGAAAAAAAAGAACTCTTTTACGAGTTCTTTTAGTGAAATCAAGATTATTCAGCTTCAGCAGCTGCAGCTAAGTCCATAGCTTTAATATCTTCCTGATATTTTACCATTTCTTCATCGTTACCATATACGAAATGTCCTGGTAAGATTTCAACCCATTTAGGCTGTTTTTCTGGAGTTGAGTAGTCATGGCAAGAAGGATCATAAACCTTTAATACTTTTTGCTTTTCATATTCAGGTACTGGTTGAGGTACTGCTGATAATAAAGCTTGAGTATAAGGATGTAATGGATGTAAGAATAATTCTTCTGCTTCTGCTAATTCTACGATACGTCCTTTTGAAATTACGGCAATTCTATCAGAAATAAAACGTACTACTGATAAATCGTGAGCGATAAATAAGTAAGTTAAATCTCTTGTTTTCTTTAAATCATTTAATAAGTTTAATACCTGAGCACGGATAGATACATCTAGGGCTGAGATAGGTTCATCAGCTACGATGAATTCTGGTTCCATGATTAAGGCACGGGCAATACCGATACGTTGTCTTTGTCCACCTGAGAATTCATGTGGGAAACGTGATGCGAATTCTGGTAATAAACCTACTTCGCTTAACATTGCCTGAACTTTATTGTAACGATCTTGTTCATCTTTATAAAGTTTGAAGTTAATTAAACCTTCAGAGATAATGTAGTCAACTTTAGCTCTTTCGTTTAATGAAGCCATTGGATCCTGGAAGATCATCTGACATTTTTGAATTACTTCAGTGTCTAATTCTTTAGAGATTTTTCCATTGATTTTTTTACCTTTGAAATAAATATCTCCAGAACTAGTTGGGTTGATACGAACGATTGCACGTCCGATTGTAGTTTTACCTGAACCAGATTCACCTACAAGGGAGAAAGTTTCACCTTTGTAGATATCAAAGTTAACATGGTCAACTGCTACGAATTTGTTTTTACCTCTACCGAAGGTAATCTGTAAATCCTTAACGGAAATTAATACTTCTTTATCTGCCATTACTTTTTACCTCCAAACTGATCTGGTAATAATTTAGCTCTATACTTATCAATATTAACTAAGATTGATCTCTTACTGTCTTCTGCATTTGGATCTAAGTTCTTAGGAGCTCTAGGATCTAGGTTCCAAGTCTTTGCAGAGTGAGTTGGAGATAATGTGTTTGGATCATCCATAGATGGGCATTGGAAATAAGGAGGTTCTTCCTTAAAGTCAATTGCAAGTGGTCTAGGATTACGTGGAGCAAATGCATCACCAACTAATTTATTGTATAGGTTTGGTGGAGTACCGTCGATTGATGGTAATTTGTCACCCTTAATAGCTAAGTGAGGTAATGCTGATAATAATGCTAATGTATATGGATGGTAAGCATCATAGAAGATTTCATTAACTGTTCCATATTCAATAATTTGACCTGCATACATTACAGCTACACGGTCAGCTACGTTAGCTACTACACCTAAGTCATGTGTGATATAGATAACTGTCATACCTAATTCAGATTGTAAGCTTCTGATTAAGTCAAGGATCTGAGCCTGAATAGTTACGTCTAAGGCTGTTGTTGGTTCGTCACAGATCAAGATCTGTGGATGACAAGCAGCTGCGATAGCGATAACTACACGCTGTCTCATACCACCTGAGAATTCATGTGGATATTGGTTATATCTCTTTTCTGGGAAAGGGATACCTACTTTTTCAAGCATTTCAATTGCTTTTTGTTTTGATTCTGGACCAGTGATTCCCTGATGCATTTCGATTACTTCACGGATCTGTTCACCGATAATTTTTAATGGGTTTAAAGATGTCATTGGATCCTGGAATACCATAGCGATCTTTTTACCACGAATCTTTAACCATTGTTCTTCTGTAGTATATTTAGCGATATCAATTCCTTCAAACATAATTGATCCACCAACGATACTACCATTACTATCTAACATACCGATGAATGATTTAGTAAATACTGATTTACCAGAACCAGATTCACCTACGATAGCTAATGTTTCACCTTCGTATAAGTCTAATGTACATTTACGAATAGCTCTTAATTTTCTACCACGCATACTAAATTCGATTTCAATATCTTTGGCAGATAAAATTGGTGTTTTCTTAACTGGAGTTTCTACAACTTCTTCTAACATTTCATCCATTTTATATACCTCCTTCTATACGTGATTTCTTGGGTCAGATGCATCTGAGAATGCATTACCAACTAAGTAGAATGTAATAGTGATAATTGATACGATACCTGCTGGGAAAATTAATAAATATGGGAAGGACATAAATGATGTTCTTGCACGTGATAATAATAATCCTAAAGAAGGCATCTGGTCATCTAAACCTAAACCTAAATAAGATAATGTTGATTCTAGACCAATTGTATTTGGAATAGATAATGCTAATCTTAAGATAATAACTGAAATTAAATAAGGAACTAAGTTCTTAGTTAAGATACGTAAAACTGGAGTACCTAAACAACGAGAAGCTAAGTTATATTCACGGTCACGATACATAATTACTAAGTTACGGATGTTACGTGCCATACCTAACCAACCAAACATAATTAATGCACCAGCCATTGACCAGAAGCTACGTCCTAAGATAAATGAAACTAATGTCATATAGATAATTGTAGGGATATTGTTGATCAGGTTATATAATTCTGTTAAAGGTCTATCTAAAGATCTAACATAACCCCATAAACATCCGATAGCTACACCGATTACAGCTTCACCAAGAGCTACAACTAATGCTAAACGAATAGAAATTTGGCATGCATACCATACACGTGCCCAATAGTCACGTCCTAAGTTATCAGTACCAAACCAGAATTCACCATTTGGTTTAATAAACTTATTGTCAGCAACCATATAGCTTAAGTCATGTTTACCAATGCTTAAAGCAATAAATGAGAAAACAACTAATACAATAAATAAAATCAATAAGATAACTGCAGGTTTGTTTTTTAAGAAGTTTTGGAAAACTGATTTCCAGTATGAATAATCAGAATAACCGATCTTTTCAGCGTCTTCATGATTATGAGGTACTTCTTTAAATAACTCGTCAATTTCTTCTTGAGAATATTTCTTTTCTAAATCTAATTCATCCATTAACGAGAACCTCCTTTACCTGATAAAGAAATTCTAGGGTCAATTAACATCATTAAGATATCTCCTAAGAATACCCCTAATACACCTAATGTACCATATAATAATACGCAGGCTTGTACAACGTTTACGTCATATTTATTGATTGCATCAGTCATTACAGTACCCATACCAGGGATAGAGAAGAATCTTTCAGTTAATAAAGATCCACCGATTGTTAATAAGAATGAAGCAGGTAAATATTGAGCAAGTGGTACAAATGCATTTCTTAAAACGTGTTTAACCATGATAGTCTTCATAGATAAACCTTTTGCACGAGCTAATTTGATATAGTCTTTATTTAATTCATCAACCATATAACGTCTTGTCCATAATGCATAACCAGCAATTGAGCTTAATGATAAACAGAAGACTGGCATAATTAATGTTTTCCAGTTATCAGCTCTGTACAATGATGGTAAGTTTAATAAACGAGCACCAACATATAAGATCAATGAGTAAGAAACTAAAGCAGGAACCGAGTTAACAAAGATCGTATAAACTGTACCGATACCGTCTACTACGCCACCTTTATTTCTAGCCTGAGCAACCCCTAATAATACCCCTAAAATTAAAGCGATAAATAAAGAGATCAATCCTAATTTCATAGAGATTCCAAATTTAGATCCAATGATTTCCCATACACCTTTACCAACCTGTAATTTGATTGAGTTACCAAGGTTGAAATGGAATAAGAATTGAATCAAGAAATCTTTTAACTGAATTAACGGATGGTTCAACAGACCCATAGATCTTAACAGGTCATCTTTTTGCGCATCAGTTAATTTTGCGATTTGTTCTTCGGTGAAGAAACGTTCTTTAGGCAAACATCTTAATAAAAGGAAAACAACAATTAACAAGATCAAAATTGTTAAAGCAGATTGTAATAATCGTTTTACAGAATACTTAAACATATCTTGTTAAAATAAAAAAGTTTTCTACACTAACGTGCAGCAACTTCTCCGTTGCTTTCAAATTTTGATGTTTCCTTATGATTGCCTTTTAAAACTTTCATGATAAGTCCCCCTTATAAAGTTTTTTAGTGAACTCTTTTGTTCATATTTCAAGTATAAAGAAATTGTATACAAATGTCAATCTTTTTCTTTGAATTTAAGCATCAAATTTTGTTTTCTTTTAGAAAATTAAAAGGCTTTATTTTATGAATTTGCTAAATAATTTTAGATTGATAATTTGTGTTTTTTATTAATTGTCAACTCTTTAAGCGTTTACAAATGATTGATTGTTTGATAAATTGTTAAAAACAATAAATTTAGGATTGTATACATTTTTCCTAAAACTCTAAATAACAGATTTTAAACGTGAATGGACTTTATTCCATTTTTGCTTTTAAGATAAAGTATGATATAATAAATAAGGAATAAAGGGGGTAAAAAGATGAAAATCACTGGTATTATTGTTGAATATAATCCATTTCATTATGGACATTTATACCATCTTGAAGCAGCCAGAAAAACTACTGAGTGTGATCTTGTAATTGCAGTAATGTCTGGTAACTTTACCCAGCGAGGAGATCCTGCAATTGTAGATAAATGGGAACGTACTAAAGAAGCATTAAAGGCTGGGGTGGATCTAGTTATTGAGCTTCCCTTTGGCTTTGCCTGTCAAAGTGCAGATTATTTTGCTTCCAGTGCCCTTGAAATTTTAAACGCATTAAAGGTGGACCATCTTGTTTTTGGTTCGGAAAGCAATGATGTAGAGCTATTTAAAAAGATCTCTCAAACTCTTTTAGAAAATAAAGAGGAATACAACATCATTGTAAAGGATAAAATGAAGGAAGGGTATCGTTATCCTAATGCCTGCAATGAAGCTTTAAAGCTGATCACTCAGGAGTCGATCACTTTACCTAATGATCTATTAGGCTACAGCTATGTAAAAGCGATCGTAGAAAACAATTATCCCATCACCCCTGTAACGATCCAAAGAACTAATGATTATCATGAGATGAATCTAAATACATCCTTCAGTTCTGCTTCAAGCATACGTAAAGCAATTATTGAAGGAAAAGATGTACAAAAAGCTACGCCTATGATTATTGAACATCCAGTTACCTTGAATGATTATTTTGAATTATTATATTATCAGCTGATCATGGATGAACATTTAAATGAGTATCATTTAGTAGAAGAAGGAATTGAAAATCTGCTTAAAAAACATATACAGACTAGTCATAATATGGATGAACTGATTGAAAAATGTACCTCGAAGCGTTTTACCTCTTCAAGAATCAAAAGAACGATCATTTCTATTCTTTTAAGAATTACCAAGCAGGAGCATAACGCTTTAAAAATAGACTATATAAGAGTACTAGGAATGAATCAAAAGGGACAGGAATATCTTCATACTATTAAGAAGAATTGTTCCTATCCTATTCTTACAAATTATAAGCCTAAAACAAGCCTGCTGCTCGATCTGGAGTTTAAAGCAAGTCAGCTTTATTATAGTATTGCCCCTCTAGAAATAAGAGAAGAAATGATGAAAAAAGAATATAAAAACCATTGTCTATTCTTTACGAATAAAATAGACTAGTTTATAATGACCTCGAAAGGAATGATGAAAATGAATCCAAGAGCATTACTTGCTTTATTTGTGGGAAAGAGTTCTTCCTTTGTTTTAAAGAATTTCTTTAAAAAGGGAACTACTTTACCAGGAAGATTAGCCTTAAAGATAGATCCTCATATCTTAAAGAGTCTATCTAAAAATACTAGAACTATTATTATTACCGGAACAAATGGGAAAACGACTACTGCCTCTTTAGTCTACCATATGTTCCAGAATGCCTCCTATACTACCTTCTCTAATGAAGCAGGAGCAAATATGATCACAGGAGTAACAACTTCCTTTATTGAAAATTATCATCTTTTTAATTCAAAGGAAAAGATCGCAGTAATGGAAGTAGATGAAGCCAATGTTCCATTTGTCTGTCAGAATATTACTCCAGAGGTTGTATGCATTACTAATTTATTTAGAGACCAGTTAGACCGTTATGGAGAAGTTTATACTACCCTAGAAAAGATTCTATCAGGGGTAAGATTACATGATTCAACTACCTTAGTTTTAAATGGAGATGAACCAATGCTGGGAAGTCTTAAAGAACCAAACAAGAAGATCTTCTTTGGTTTTAATGTTTCTAATAATAACGAAAAGATCGAAAGTAATACAGACGCTAAAAACTGTATCAACTGTAAAACTCCTTATCGCTATAAGTTTATTACCTATAATCATTTAGGTAACTATGAATGTCCTAACTGTGGCTATAGAAGACCTGATTTAACCTATCATGTTGATGAGATCAAAGAAATGCTTCCAAGTCATTCTACCGTAGTGATCAATGGTCATGAGGTAAATATCTCTCAATCTGGGATGTACAATATTTATAATGCTTTATGTGCCTATAGTATTGCAGATGTTTTCCATATTGATGAAAGTATTGTAGAAAAAACAATCAGTAAACAGGAATCCCGTTTTGGCAGACAGGAAATGGTTAAACTAGGAGATAAGGAAATGATGATCTTCTTAGTTAAAAACCCTGCTGGTTTTAATCAGACAATTGATACGATTGCCTTAGATAATGGGGAATTCACCTGCATCTTCCTATTAAATGATAATCTGGCAGATGGAACAGATATTTCATGGATCTATGATGTACATCTAGAAAAGCTTGCCAGCTTAAATATCAGACAATATCTGATTGGTGGACTAAGAGCCTATGATATGGCTATAAGACTGGATGTTGCTACTAAGCAAAGAGATATTTTAAATGTCTATGAAGATTATGATTCTCTAACTCAGGCTGCCCTAAATGCCCCAACTAAAAAGATCTATGCTACTTTAACCTATACTGCCATGTTGAGCTATCGTAAATATCTGCAGGAAAAGGGTTATATTAAGGATTACTGGAAATAGGAGGAAAGAAAGATGGAATTACATATTTGTCACTTATATCCTGATTTACTTAATTCCTATGGGGATATCGGTAATGTCCTGATCATGGCAAGACGATTAGAAAGAAGAGGAATCGATGCTGTGATCCACAATATCACAATTGGAGATGAATTCCATAAAGAAGATTATGATATCGTCTTCTTTGGTGGAGGTCAGGATTTTGAACAGGCTATTGTTTCTGAGGATTTAAAGAAAAACAAAAAGGATGAACTGCAGGCCTATATAGAAGAAGGAAAAGTCTTTATCGCTATCTGTGGTGGTTATCAGCTGTTAGGTCACTATTATATGTCTGCTGAAAACGAAAAGCTTGAAGGATTACATATTCTGGATATTCATACTGAAAAGGGAGATAAACGAGCAATCAATAATCTGATCTTACAGGATGGAGATCGTTACTATGCTGGTTTTGAAAACCACTCAGGAAGAACCTATATTGGGGATTTAAAACCATTAGGAAAGGTTGCCTATGGCTTTGGAAATAATGGTGAAGATGGCTATGAAGGATGCCGTTATAAAAATACCATTGGTACATATTTACATGGTCCTCTATTTACTAAAAATCCAGAACTATGTGATGAGGTACTAGAAACCGCCTTATCTTTAAGATATGGTAAGGAAATTAAACTAGATCAGCTTGATGATACCTTTGAAATGAAGGCTAAACAGGTTGTCTTACATCGTTATCTAGAAAAATAAGGAACTGTAAAATTCACATATTTATCATAGGAGCATAAAAGCTCCTTTTTCTTTTATTTCTCTATGCTATTAATTTAAAAGCATTGTATTGAATGATAGCAAATTTATTTAGCAGACTTCATTCTTTTTAGATCCTTCTATTACCAATGAAATTAAGCAAAGAACAATATCCATTCTTAAATAACTTCCCTAACACAAATGGGAAAGGATTTTTTACCAATCATACAATAAAGTATATCAAAAACAAATAACAGGGTTTATAGATCCCTGTTATTTAAATTCATTGATCAGAATCGTGATCATTTCGATCATATTGTTTCTTGTTTTACTATCCATTCGAATTAATACATCTATTCCAGAGAAAACACGATGATAGTTGATCCTTCTAACATCATCGATTGTTTTAACTCCCAGCTCATCAAACACCTTAAACATTGCTTCTACAAATTCTTTCTTTTCTTCCTTACTTAAGCCATCAAGAAATTCAAATACATTCTGCAGTGCCTTTAAGCTTTCCTCCTGTACAACTCCTTCTTTAAAGCCATGGATCCCTACTGACCAGGAAAAGACAGCATGTTCCTTATAGGTTGAATTTTCACTATTAACTACCTGTAATTTTTCTTTATGTTCAAAGAAACGACCAAATAAGCTATATCCTGGTACAAAGCTATGCACCTGATCTTTGTTTTTCTCATAATCATCCAATAGAATATTCATCCCTGGACCATCGAAGTTATAGACTTCCTTTTGAAAGATCGTCCCAGCATAAATAGCTAAATGGCCACCCTTGGAATGACCTACAAAGGTGATAGGAAGCTGCTTACTGACTGCTCTATATTTATTGAAACGTTCAATAATATTTCTTCCATAAAAAGGATCCTTCATAATTGATTTTAAATCATATTCATAAGAGATCTCATTCATATACTCTACTACCTTCTCTTCACTGGCAATAGTTTCCTGATACAACATTGTAAAGTTTTCCTTCCATCCTATCAGGGTATGATCTGTTCCTCTAAAGCTTACGATCACTCTGCCATCCTCTAATATAAAGGTAACAGCAGCAAACTGTTGAATCAGCTCTTCACTTGTTTCAGAAAAATACTTTTTAACTAATATATTACCATATCTATTTGTATAAGCCATTGCTTCAAGTAAAGCTAAATACTGATTTTTAAAATCCAATTGAGGATCGTTGATTTTCAATTGCTGATATACTTCACGAATCGTTTTAGCTTCACTATTCATTGTAACTACAGGAGCAAAATCAATATAGGAAAGCAAAGCAAAAGCACTATAATCCACCTCATTAAAAGGGGATTGAAGCATAGTCAGATCTCCTCTTAATTCTACATAATCCATTAAAGTACTCATATGATCCCCTCCTTGCTTTTATTATACCTAAAACAAAAAAGAAAACAAACAAATCGCTCAAAAGAAAAAAGATAGGTTTCCCTATCTTTATTGTCTTAAAACAGCTCCACATTTCTTCTCTAAAGCTTTTAATACTTTAGATACACAATTGTTGATATCTTCTTCAGATAATGTCTTCTTTTCATCCTGGATCTCTAGCTTAATAGCGATAGATTTCTTACCAGCTTCAACATGTTCACCTTCATAAACATCGAAGATCGTTACATTCTTTAAAATCTTATTACCAGTCTTAGCAGCTAATACGATATCTCTTGCTAATACTGACTGATCAACAACTAAAGCTAAATCTCTTGAAGTTGATGGATAAACAGGAATTTCTTTATATTTCATATTACCAGTCTTGATTGCATATAAAGCTGATAAATTAATTTCTGCTACATATACATTCTTAACATCATATTTCTTTTCCATCTTTGGATGAATCTGTCCGATATAAGCTACAGGCTTATGATCGATCATTACTACTGCAGTTCTACCTGGATGATAGCATTTATCAGGATCAACATAACGATCTACAAATACTCTACCTTCACTTACTCCTACTGAAGCAATGATTTTTTCAACAAATCCCTTAACAACATAGTAATCATAGTTTTGTTTAACTCCCTGCCATGGATTAGCATAGTAAACACCAGTGCAGGCAATACCTAATACATCGATTTCTTCATCAGAAGCATAGATATTAGATACTTCAAAGAATCCCATATCCTTGAATCCTCTAGATTCATTATAGTTGATTGCTGTTAATAGCTGAGGAATAGTAGATCTTCTAACTACACTTCTTTCTTCTCCTAAAGGCATTGCTAAAGCAATGGTTTCATTGCTTAAGAATTTAGAGAAATCATTTACCTGATCAGGTGAAGTTAAAGTATAAGTAATAGCTTCATTTAAACCACTGTCAATTAAGATATGACGGATATTTCTTTCCTTCATCTGTTTTGGTGTAAAGCTTCCGTTTGTCATTTCCATTAATGGTAATGTAGAAGGAAGATTATCTAAACCATAGATACGAGCAACTTCTTCAATTAAATCAGCTGACATAGAAATATCATTACGATAAGTTGGAACAGTTACAGTAAATAATTCTCCATCCTGCTGATAATCAAATGCTAAACGAGTAAATACATCAGCAACCTCTTCAGTTGTGATAGAAGTACCTAATAAGGCATTTACATGACTAGTAGTAACTGTAACTACCTTTGTTTCATAGTTATAATCAGTTGCAACTGTTTCATATACTTCCTTAGCCTGAGCTAATTCTACTAATAAAGCTGCACAACGATCTGATACATATTTACTATTAGCTGTATTTAAAGCACCCTTGATATAGTGCTGAGAAGCATCAGTTAATAAATTTAATCTTCTTGCTGTAGATCTTAAGGTTGGACCATCGAAGGTAGCTACTTCAATTACGATATTCTTTGTATTGGCATCTACTTCAACGCTCTTACCACCATATACACCAGCTAAGCATCCAAGTCCACCATCAACTGAAACAACGATATCATCTGCTTCAAGCTGATATTCCTGACCATCTAATAATACTTCTTTAGAAGTAAATCCCTGTTTAATTACAAATTCCTTCTTTGTAAGCTTATCATAGTCATACATATGAATTGGCTGACCTGTTTCGATCATAACAAAGTTAGAGATATCTACTACGTTATTGATTGGTTTCATACCAGAAGCCATTAAGTACTGTCTTAACCATTCTGGTGATTCATGAGTTTCAACACCCTTTACTAATTTACCTGAGAAATAAGAGCACATAGGTGTTTCGATCTTAATAGATAAATCACTCTTTAATGCCTGTAATTCAGGAATAGCAGGAATAGATACCTTTCTTCCTAATGCAGCTGCTGCATCATAGGCAATAGAAGTAACAGCCATACAATCAGCACGGTTAGCAGTTAAACCAATTTCTAAGATCGTATCCTTTAATCCCATATAAGCTAAAGCTTCTTCTCCAATAGGAGCATCATCAGGTAAAATATGAATACCTGCGATATCTTCTTCTCTTAAGAAACGATTATTAATTCCCAGTTCTCTAATTGAACAGATCATTCCGTTTGATTCCTGTCCTCTAATTACACCTTTAGAGATCGTACCACCATCTAAGACACATCCTGGCATTGCAACAATAACCTTGATACCAGCCTTAACATTTGGTGCACCACAAACGATCTGATTAATTACTCCAGGCTTTACTTCTACCTGACATACATGTAAATGATCTGAATCTGGATGATCCACACATTCATGAACATATCCTACTACTAGATCAGAACCTACAGCTAAAGTATGTGTACCTTCAACTTCATGTCCAATTCTAGTTAATTTATCTGCGACATAGGCAGGATCAAGATCATCAACTTTTACATAGTTGTTTAATAGTTTTAAACTTAGTTCCATTTTCTTCTCTCCCCCTTATTAGTCTTTTCTATCGAATTGTTTTAAGAATTTTAAATCATCATTGTAGAAATAACGGATATTATCGATTCCATATTTTAACATGGCTACACGTTCAATTCCTAAACCGAAAGCAAATCCAGTATATTCCTTAGAATCAAAACCACACATATCTAATACCTTAGGGTTAACCATTCCAGCTCCCCCAATTTCGATCCATCCAGTACCTTTACAGATATTACATCCCTTACCACCACATACATGACATGAAATATCATATTCTACAGATGGTTCAGTGAATGGGAAATAAGACTGTCTTAAACGTACTTCTCTCTTTTCCCCAAACATTCTTTTTGCGAATACTTCAAGAGTACCCTTTAAATCAGCTAAAGTAATATTCTTATCTACTACTAGACCTTCACACTGTTTGAACTGATGTGAGTGAGTAGCATCATCATCATCTCTTCTATAAGTTTTACCTGGACAGATGATCTTAATAGGACCCTTTCCTTCATGAGCCTGCATAACATGAGCCTGTACAGGAGAAGTCTGAGATCTTAATAATAAGCTGTCATCAATATAGAATGTATCCTGAGCATCTCTGGCAGGATGTCCCTTTGGTAAATTTAATAATTCAAAGTTATAGTGATCAGTTTCTACTTCTGGTCCTTCAGCTACTTCATATCCCATACCCATGAATAAATCTTCGATTTCTTCCTGGATAATATATAATGGATGCATAGTTCCCTGTGGAACAGTAAAGCTAGGTAAAGTAACATCAATAGTTTCACTAGCTAACTTTTCTTCTACAGCTTTTTCTTCTAGTTCTACTTTTTTATCATCAATAGCCTTCTGAATAGCCTGTTTAACCTGGTTACTTACCTTTCCAAATTCTGCTCTTTCAGCCTTTTCCATGTTTTTCATAGCCTTCATAGCATCTTGGATAGGTCCTTTTTTTCCAAGGTAGTTAACTCTAAGATCATTTAAATCTTTTAAATTAGCACAATCAGCAATCTTTTCTAAAGCTACCTTTTGAATTTCTAATAATTCGTTCATAATATCCCCCTTATAAAATAAAAAATCGCTCCAAAAAGGAACGATTATATTAACATATCGCGGTACCATCCTTATTCTCTTTAGTAAGAGCACCTCTTCACTTTAACGCAGTGTCTACGGTGATGATTGGTCACACTCCAAGGTGAATTCAGTAATATCCATGTTAGAAGCACTCTCACCTATCGCTTCCTCGCTTAAACAATCCAACTACCTACTAGTCCTTATCTTCGCTTTCATGGTATCTATATTAGCACTTATCAAATATAAAATCAACAGAATTTTTTATGTGATTTTGCATATATTTACATGATTTTAAAGAATAAAACAGAACCATGCCCAAAATAATACATCAATTACAAAGGTAATTGCATACTTTAAATTGAATAATGGCTGATTACTTTTCTTTTCCTTGTAGCAGATGATTGCTATCTTAATTATAAAGTATACTATAAATAAAATAACTCTTTCCTTTTCCATAACGATCACTCCTAATATATTTTTGATCTATGCACTATCAAAACGTCTTCTTACACTTATTATAAAAGAAAAAAATAATGT
>R17__coassemble_613_pt1 | contig 15003 bp, 18 predicted proteins | sample R17__metabat2_high_PE_012 | metagenome-assembled genome bin R17 | reverse complement strand
CAAATGGAATAGTAGATACACTATATTTTTCTGGATGTCTTTTCATATGATAAAATCTTTGAACACCATCATATTCCTCAGGAATATTATCACCCTGATAATTACAAATATGAATAATATGATCAAATGAATTAAATTCAGCTATACATTCTATTTTATGGGACCAGTATTTAGATAGATCATAAACATATCTGCAGCTTACTCCCTCTTCTAACAGTTCAGAAATAGCAGTTCGTCTTTTTACTATTTTATATTCACTATTGGAATCATAGGGGGTAGATTTTCTAACCTTTATCCCTAAGGTATCAAATATAAATTCATAAGGATAAGCATCATCCCATCCAAAAACAGCCTGAATTGCCTGGTGAAGAACTTTAAAGGAAATATCATCTGGTACTTCAATAATACGGTAAATTTCTGGTTCAGTATGTTCAAGTGTTATTTTCAATCTAAGTTTTCTCATTATGGCTCACCCCTTATATTCCATTATAGAAGTTTTACAGACTAAAAAATAAACTTTTCAATTTTAGAAAATAAAAATGTAAACGTTTATATTTTAAACATGAAAATAAAAGGATATGACATGACTCATATCCCTTAAGCTAGTGAAATAACCTTGTAACCAATTTTTTCCACAGCATCGATCAATAATGTATCTTCTACTTCACGATCAAACTGAATCACTGCAGTATTTTTCTTTAAGCTCACTTCAGCACTTACACCATCAATTTTATTTAATTGAGATTGAACTCTTGCACTGCAGTTTTTACAATGCATTCCTTCAATTTTCATAGTCTTTTTGCCAATTACCTTGCCATCCAGCTTTTTCTTTTCAGCACTGACAGAGCTGCCTCCACAGCAGTCCCCTTCACCTCTAAAATGTTTTAAGGATTTAAATCCACAAAAAACTACTAAAGCAATAACGATAGCATATAAAATAAGATCAACAGGTTTCATAAAGAATTCCCCCTATTTCCATTTTCTTCGATTTTTAATTTTTTCCACCAATGTATAAATTGACATTCCAACAATATAAATCACTATTACACTGCCAAACATCCAAAACATTGAATTAGTCTGACTACCCATTTCAGTTTACTCCTGCTTTTGAAATTCATTCTTACGAATATCACTGAACATTTTTTCATAGTCAACACTACAAGAAGCAGAAGCACATCCAGTACATACACCAGTACATTTCTCTTGTTGTTTTTTCTTATATTCTTTATATAAAACATATACACAATAGGCTAATACAATTCCGATAATAATAACATCAACCATGAAATCACCTCCATATAGAAACAAAAGCTGGGTATATTATAACCCAGCTCCTTTTTTTATTCAACGATATTAATCAACTGAACGTTTAGTATAAACTTTTTGATCTTTATAAGGATCTGGTCTACAAACCATGTATAATAATACAACTAAACATACACAAGCAACTGCAGTACCAATACCAAATGAACCTTCACCCATAATTAATAAAGCAAATTGATAGATGATAAATGTCATAAAATATGCAAATCCATTTTGGAATAATAATGCACCCCAGAACCACTTACGATCATTCATTTCCTGTGCCATTACTGAGATAGCAGCAAGACATGGAGAATCAAATAAGTTGAAAACTAAGAATGAGATAGCAGCAGCAGCTGTTGGGAACCAACTAGCGATTGCAGCAGCATCACTACCAGCAGCTTCTTCAATTTCACCTACGTTAGCTAATACACCCATTGTAGATACGATTGCTTCTTTTGCTGAGAATCCAGATAATGCAGAAGCAACTGCCTGCCAGTTATTCCATCCAAGTGGAGCAAATACTGGAGCAATAAATGAACCTAATGAAGCTAATAATGAGTTATCAATATCTTCAACGATACCAAATCCACCTTCAAATCCATAAGTTGATAAGAACCAGATTACGAAGCAAGCAACTACTAAGATAGTACCAGCTTTGATCAAGTATGCTTTTAATCTTTCCCATACATGCATTAATACAGTCTTTACTGAAGGTACATGGTATTGAGGTAATTCCATTACGAATGGAGCAGGTTTACCAGAGAAAGGTTTAGTTTTCTTTAATGCAATTGCAGAAATTAATACAAATGCGATACCAGTGAAATACATTAATGGAGCTACGAAACCAGCAGTTTCCCAGTCACCAGAAATACGTCCTAAGATAATAGCACCCATAGATGCGATTACAGGTAATTTAGCACCACAAGGAATTAATGTAGCTGTCATAATTGTTAAACGTCTATCATTATCAGCTTCAATTGTCTTAGATGCCATGATTGCAGGTACACCACAACCAGAACCAATTAATAATGGGATAAATGATTTACCACTTAAACCAAAATGTCTGAATACTCTATCCATTACGAATGCGATACGAACCATGTAACCACAGTCTTCTAAGATAGATAAGAATAAGAATAAGATAGCCATCTGTGGAGCAAAACCGATTACGGCACCAACACCACCGATAATACCATCAACAATTAATCCTGTTACAACTTCACCAGCACCAATTGATCCTAAGATACCAGCAAAGAAATCCTGAACAGCTACAACGAATACATCGTTTGTCCAGTCAGTAACTAAAGTACCGATTGTAGTAACTGAAATATAATATACAACAAACATAACTGCCATAAAGATTGGAATACCTAAAATACGGTTAGTTACGATTCTGTCGATCTTATCTGATGTAGTTAATGGATCAGATGATTTTTGAACAATTGTTGAAACTAATTTTTGAATGTATGAATATCTTTCATCAGTAACGATTGATTCCATATCATTATCTTCCATAGTTTCCATTGCTGTTCTTTCTTTTTCTGCTACCTTTAATGCATCAGCATCAAAACCAGCAACAACTTTTTCATCGTTTTCTAATAACTTAACAGCATACCATCTTGCTTTATCAGAAGTGATATTAGCAGGTAAAGCTGCTTTAACAGCATCAATAGAAGCTTCCATATTTTCTGAGAAAATTGATGCAGGTAATGTATGTTCTTTCTTGTTTGCAATTTTAACAGCTTCATCTACAACTTCTTTTAAACCAGTTTCCTTTAAAGCTGATGTTTTGATTACTGGGCATCCTAATACCATTGATAATCTTGATACATCTACTTTAATACCACGTTTTTCCATTAAGTCTGCCATGTTTAAAGCAATAACAACTGGAACACCAGTTTCAATTAATTGAGTTGTTAAATATAAGTTTCTTTCGATGTTAGTAGCATCAACTAAGTCAATGATAACATCTGGATTTTCCTTTAATAAATAATCACGTGATACAACTTCTTCAAGTGTATAAGGTGATAAAGAATAAATACCAGGTAAGTCAGTGATTGTTACATTTTTATCAGCTTTATACTTACCTTCCTTTTTTTCTACCGTAACCCCTGGCCAGTTACCAACATATTGATTTGCCCCTGTTAAGGCATTGAACATTGTTGTCTTACCACAGTTAGGGTTACCAGCTAATGCGATTGTTACGCTCATGATAATTTCCCCCTTATAAATTTTTTATGCTAACTCTACAGTTACGCATTGTGCATCGTCTTTTCTTACAGATAATTCGTATCCACGAACAGTAATTTCTACTGGATCTCCTAATGGAGCTACTTTACGAATATATAAAGATGTACCTTTAGTGATCCCCATATCCATAATACGACGTTTATAAGCACCATCACCTACGATTTTTACAACCTTAACAGTGCTTCCTACTGCTGCTTCTCCTAGTGTCATACTAAATTCTCCTTTCAATTAGTTATAATAAACTAATTTAGTTATTGTAATCTAAGTTAGGTTATTCTAACATAGAATAAGTTACCACTAACTAATTGAATAGTCAAGTACTTTTTCTATAAAAGAAATCAAATTTTAGGCATCAAATTTGAAGTATTTCTAAATTTATTTGATTTTATCGAATAAATTAATATTTTAAATATTTATATTTTTAAATGTAATATTTTCAAAAAAAAGAACACCTGATTGGTGTTCCTTTAACTATAATACTTGAATGTTTTTTGCCATATCCTGATTGATTGCAATTCTTGAATCTTTAATATTAACAATAACATTCCCATCAAAAGCAGATACTACAGATACTTCAGTACCTTCAACAAAACCTAGATTTTCTAAAAATCTTCTTACATCAGCACTTCCGCTTACTTTACGTACTGTCCCCTTTTCTCCTGGATTTAAAAAAGTTAGTGGCATAATCATTTCTCCTTTAATTAGTTAAGGATACCTAAGTTAGTTATCCTTCACAAACTAATCTTATCATTTTCAATCTATAATTGCAAGTAAATTAGAATGATAATAAGATTGCTTTATTTTTATAAGATCTTGTGGTATAATTTCTATCATTAAGGAGGATGTTTATGAATAATAATAACAAAAAACGTCAGCCGTCTTTATTTATGATAATCCTTGCAATTTTTCTAATTTTTGTATATGTGGATAAAGATGCTGTTACTAATTTTTATAACACTATATATACAAGTTTGATTCCATTCTTTTATTCTATAGTAATTGTTTATCTATTAAATCCAATTATTAAATTCTGTATGCGTAATTTAGAAAAATATGTTCCAATTATTAAGGAACATACCAGAAAGATTATCAGTGTTGTGATTGCCTATATTATATTTGGATTATTTATCTACTTCTTGGTAATTAATATTGTTCCTATATTAAGAGATAATATTCTAGAATTTGCTGATCATTTTCCTGAGATGGTAAACAAGATTTTATTAAATATTGAAAAGGTTGCTGAGTATTTTAGAATTACAAAAATGAGTGAAGTAGAGAATACAATTTATAGCTATATTGAGGAATATCTTTCAGTAGATACGATATCTGCTTTATTAAAGAGTTCTTTACCTTATATCTACAATACTTCCAGCTATATTTTGAATTGGTTGTATAATATTGGAATAGCTTTTATTATTTCAATGTATCTTGTATTTGAAACTGATTCAGTTATTTATTATTGTAAGAAAATATTTAGAGCGATCTTTGGTCAAAGAAGATACAATATCACAAAGCTGATCGTTAAAGATTCCTATGATATGTTTAATGTCTATATTATATCTAAAATCAAAGATTCTATGATCGTTGGAATTCTATTGTTTATCCTGATGAAGATCTTTGGTTTAAAATATTCAGTATTATTAAGTATCTGTGTAGCAATTACCAATATGATTCCTTATATTGGACCATTCATCGGTGGTATCTTAGGGGTTGTCTTATTACTATCTGTATCACTAGAACAATCCTTAATATTCTTTGTTATTATTCTTGTTCTTCAACAGCTTGATTGCTGGCTGATTGGAGTTATTGTAGTAGAAAAGGATACTAAGATGTCTCCATTGCTGATATTAATGTCTGTTATAGTAGCTGGAGCATTATGGGGATGGGTTGGTATGCTGATTGGTACACCTATTGCTCAGATCATTCAATATGTTGTCAATCTGATGGTTCAGGCTGAAGAAATGAAGAATGACTATAAGGAGGCAGATCTATAAGAAGAAACATTGTTTCTTCTTTTATTTACCTTTTTATTGATTTATTTAGGAAATCAAATATAATGTAAGCCTAGGAGGGATTTACATGCTCGATACGTTAATTGATGTTTGTTTAGATACACTTAAGCTTGTTCCGTTTCTATATCTTGCTTATCTGTTATTGGATTATATAGATAAAAAATCTTCCAATACGACTTTAAATGCTTTATTTTTAAATCGTTTCAGTATTGTTTTTGCAGCCTTATGTGGATGTATCCCACAATGCAGTTTTTCTGTTATTGCTGCCAGCTTATATGCCAGTGGTGTAATCAGTATGGGGACTCTGGTAGCTGTCTTTATTTCTACCAGTGATGAAGCATTACCCCTGTTTATTACCAATCCAAGTCAATATAAAAATCTATTATGGATGATCGTACTTAAGGTAGTGATTGCCATTATTGCTGGATATCTGATTGATTTTATCTTTCCTAAACATTGGGATGAGGATGAAGAATTTGAAGTTACCTTAGATGGACTATGTAACTGTTCAAGTAATTACTTTATCAATGCTTTAGATAAAACCATTAATACAACTATATTTATCTTTATTGTAAACCTTATTTTTGGTATCTTATTCTACTTTGGGCAGGATACAATTATAAATATCCTATCAGGACATACCATTCTTCAGCCAATCATATGTTCATCACTAGGCTTCTTTCCAAATTGTGCGATGTCTGTTGTAATTGTTGAGTTGCATTTTAAAGGGGCTATTACCTTTGGAAGTATGATCTCAGGATTATGTACTGGAGCTGGTATGGGTCTTGCTGTTTTATTTAACAGAAATAAAGATGTTTACAACAATATGATGATCATGGGTTATCTGCTGGTAGTAAGTGTAATAGCAGGAATACTTATCAATCTGATCTTTTAAAAAACGTATAGGAGTTCCTATACGTTTTCTTTTACCCATTCTTCAATCATTACTTTTACTGATCTTACCATTTCTTTTGAAAATGGAGCATTCATTTTTCTTTGATAGAATCTTACAATGTAATCCTCCAGTTCTTCCTCGCTCTTTCCACTCTGTTCCATAAACATATTCTTGGTTTCTTCAATTGTTTTATGATAATAGGTATTTTGATATACCATATCCTTTAAGGCAAAGCGATCAGGCTTTTTTCGATTGATCTGTCCCTGATTTGGTCTTCCAAAGGTTACCATCACTAAAGGTAATGCATATTGTGGCAGATCAAGAAGTTTTCTTACTTGTTCATAATTTTCAATAATATCCCCTATATAACAGGAACCTATTCCCAAGCTTTCAGCAGCGATCACAGCATTTTGTGCAGCAATAGCTGTATCTTCTAATCCTAGAAGAATATCTGATTCCTGCAAAGAGGTATGATTACAGTGATAATACTTGAATATATCCATCCATTTTGTATAATCGGTCACAAAAATCAATACCATATCTGCTTTTTGAATAAAAGGCTGATGATCACATAAAATGGAAAGCTGATCTTTAATATTCTGATCAGTAATATCAATAATAGTATATAGCTCCATATTTCCTGCACTTGGGGCCTGTAAAGCAGATAATAGAATTGCTTCCTTTTCCTGTGGAGTAATAGGAATAGAACTATAAGCTCTTACTGATTTTCTTTTTCTTAACAGTTCAATTACATCCATCTTAATTTTCAGTGATCACCAGATACTCAGGATATAATTCTACCTGTGCAAAATAGTAATCTTCCCCTTCCTTAGGATTTTCAATTTTGATCTGATCTCCCTCCATCTCTAAATAAATGGTAGTATCAATATCTGCATAGGGATCAGTTCTACTTGTATATGATTCAATTTTTCCATTTTCATTGATAGAAGCATGGGCTATATAATGATGATTAAAAAGTACGATAAAATGTCCATATAAATTATAATTTGTATCCAGATATTCTATTGTACCTAATGTATGATTTTCTAAATTACAGTTATGATAGATCGTAATATAATCCTCTGCATTATATAATGCCTGATCTGATAAACAATAATCTGTGATCTCAAATAGATCACCTCTGCCTAATAAGTAATCATAGCTTACACTATAAGCTGCTACATTTTGAAAGCTTCCTTCTAGATCTCCTAGCTTATAGTCAATTTCTTTGTAACAGTTATCAGAATTATTAGTCAGTTTAATTAAATAAGCATTTTCAAGGTCAAGTTCAATGCTTAGTTCTAAATCACTAAGAGGTTCATCTGTATTATATTCCATTGGTTCAATGGTGATATACTCCGTTTCAGGAACAACAGGAGAAGCATTCTCCTTTTGAGAACAGCCTATAAGCACTAAAGAACTTATTATTAATAAAATTAATTTTTTCATTTTATCACATCCTCAACCTTGTTTTTTTGTCGATCAGTAAGTTTAATTTCAAAAAATTCAAAAAATGAAGGATAATCCAATGAGGGAATCTCTTTAGTTTTCTTTACCACTGGTAATAATGAATAATTTAACTGTTCAGGCAGACAGCAATAACTGATCCATTCTTCCCCTCTTTGATAATAGCCAATGATCAGAGCATGAAACATAGCATTACTGATCGTATTCATAAAATCTATAAAATCTTCATATTCAATTTCCCATGTATCATCAAGATATTCTCTGCTGTCAAAAAACTTTGTACTTATATCTCCAAACAGATCTTCTCCACTATCATAACGGATATTCCAGTAATGATTAAAGCTCATAGAATAAAGATGTTCAAATTCTTTAGAATCTTTACAATAGATTTTAAGTGCCTGTGACATAAGCATCTCCTCCTTAAATACGTGAATGATGGCAGGTAAAATAAATGACCTGATAATCGTCAGCGATCTTCTTTAATAATTTTACTCCCATTTGTACCTTTTTGTCATCTAAATTTACAAAAGGATCATCAAAAATCAATACAGGCTTTTCCTCATCAAATAAAACCTTGATCAAAGAAAGTCTAAGACAGATGGAAATCAGATCTTTCATTCCTTCTGACATTCTTTCAATTGTATGAATATCGTCATAATGAATGTTTTTTTCTACATCGATCGTAATATGTTTATTTTCATCTTCATTGATCCATTGATAATATTGATCAAAAGCTTCCTTTAGAGGATCAATGTATTTTAGATCTAAAGATTCTTTTGCCATCTTTAAATAACGCAAAGAATGATCTACATTTTTGATCTTTTCATCTAAAATATTATATTCCTCCTGACACTTCTGTTTTTCAATGATCCAGGAAGATAATTTATCTAAATCATTTTGATACTGTTCGATTTGCTGGTCGATTTTGGTTAACTGCTTATAAATATTAGAATTATCATATTCATCCTTTAATTTTGTAAGAGCTACAATATCGATTGATGAATCATCCGTATTTTCTAGCTTTTCCTTAGAGTATTGAGTGATCAAGCTTTCTAAAGTGTGAGTATTTTCAGCAAGCTTATAAACTATATCCTCATAGTCTTCAATCTCCTTATTTAATTGTATAAAACATTCATATAGATTATTCTGTTCCTGAACATTATACTGCTTTAGATAATCTAGAAGCTTCTTTTCTTCTTTTTCGTATTCTTCCTTTTCTTTAGAATATACAATTTCTTTTTCTAGCAGTTTATCCTTCTCTTTATAATTATTAACAAGTTCAAAATAGTATTGATTATAGGGCTCTGTAATAGTGTTATAATATTGTGCTAAATATGCCAGGATCTCTTCTTTGATTTTTGGATTTTCAACTTTTTGACTTTCCTTTAGCTGTTCCTTTAAAAAGCAATAGCTATCATACTCCTTTTTAATATGTTCAATATTAGCAATTACAAAGGTATCATTATAGCTGATATTAAAATGAGTCAGGAATTGTTCGATTTCTTTTCTATAAGCTTTTTCATACTTATTTCCATTTAACACGAAACCAGCTATCAACATCAATACCCCTAATGCCATTAAAAGATATAAGCTTACATGATGTAAAAGAAGGGCTAAAATTAATCCTACAGCAGATAATACAATACCAGTAATAATCAAGATCAGATTGATTTCTTTATGCTGATGGCTTTTGATTTGTTCAATCTTATTTTCTATATCCAGGATCTTTGCCTGATCAATATCCTTAAATAATACAGCTAAACGTTTTAACTCCTGAAGATTAGAAGCATTAGCTCTTTGCTGTTCAATAAGATCATATTCTCTGACTAAATCATAGAGATGATCGAGATCTTGCTTCTTTAAAGAATCATATTTATTTACAAAATCCTTCTCCTCCTGGTTTAAAGATTGAATATTATCAGATTTACGATAAAGCTCTAATGCCTCAAAGCTTAATTTTTCCACTTCTTCTTTTTCAGGTAAACCAAAAGGATATTTCTTTTCATAATTAAATTTATGATTTTGAAGCTGGATCATTTCTTCTTTAGCTTTTCTATATTCAAGAACAGCAGGAATCAGCTGATTATGTGCATCAGCTTCTTTGATCTTTAAATCAATTGCTTTAGCCTCTGTATTGTTAATTTCAATACTTTCTTCTAATTCTTTCTTATTTTTATATAAAGCATTCAGATCTTCCTCAAGGTGAGCTGAGCTTGAAATTTGAAAATCAAGATCACTGATCCTATTTTTTAGATATTTCATGCTTTTAAAGCCTGCTTCCTTTTTGGTACTCTTTAAACCATACTGTCTGCTGAAAGCCTCTAATACTTTAACTGCCTGATCATAGGAATCAATATCCTTTTCCTGATCTGCTATCCCACTTAGTAATGTATCTAGATCATTCGTATTTGTGAAAAGAAGGTTATTCTGATAATTAAATAAAGTATTTGTATAAGAGAGAGCATCCATTTTAAAGATCTCTTCTCCAATATTACTTGAATAATCCTTTACCTCTTTAAAGGTATCTAAGGAAATCAAATGGAATTCATCCTGTGATCCATTCTTTGTTTTACCAAATTTACGCATAATTCGATACTTTTGATCGTGAATTTCAAAATCAAGGCTTCCTCCATAACGATCACTCATCCATGGACGATAATTTTCTCTTAATTGACTCATATTTCCTTTTTTCTCAAAGCCATAAAACATCGTTTTAATGAAAATCGCTAATGTAGATTTTCCATAGCCATTTTCTTGTACATATTGATTTAAACCATCTTCAAAGATATAGTTTTCGTCAATAAGCTTTCCAAAGCCGTCAATATGACATTCTATCAGTTTCATTATTCCACTTCTCCTCTTAGTAAGGCCATTAAACCATAATGGATGATCTCATCCTTGTTTTCTTCATCACTTTCCTGTACCATTCTTACAAATTCCCCTTTTAAGGATGAATTATGTAAATATTTAGCGTAATCTACTTTATAATCTGTCTGATCTTTTATTCTAAGCTCATAGAAATCTGTCTGGTCCTTAATTGATTTTTCAATTCTTGTGATATCTATTTCGCTTTCAACATCTATTTTACCTGTCAGATTGATCTGTATAATATTCTTATTTTCATATTCACTGATCGTATTTAAAATCTTCTGTTCAATATCATAGTCACTCTCTGTATCTGTGATATCTACTTCAACAAGATAAAATGTACGATAGGCAAATGGTACAAAATGGAATTCAAGATGATCTGTGATCTCCAGTTCAATAAATCCCTTTTCTCCAAATTCATCATATCCTCTACCTTCAAGTGCTCCTGGATAGGCATAATAGCTGTTCATATCTAAATGTCCACTTTCATAGCTATGTAAATGTCCTAAAGCTAAATAATCAATTGAATGATTTCTAAGCTTATCTAATTCAATTTCATGATGGATATCCCCATGAAGCATCACTATATTAAAATTTTGAGGATCAAGATGAAGGTCACAGTTCACAGGATCTTCACTTCCAGCAATACAGATATTATTGATCTTATAATAGGTGTAATCTGCATTAAACATTTTAACATTCTTCAATTCAATATCAAAACCTTCCTGATCATGATTCCCCCTTAGATAATAAAAAGTAAGATCATCATATTTCTTAAATAGACTTAACATATCCTTCTTTAAAGCATAATTGACATGATCATGATCAAAGAGATCTCCACTGATTAAAATATGATCAATTTGATGATTTCTTGCATATTCTAACATATTGATAAAGGTATTTCTTAATTCAATATTTCTTTCTTTAGCTTTAGAAAACTTAAGCAGGGATGAACCTAAATGCACATCAGCTACATGTATAAATTTCATTTTATATCCTCCTAAAAGAGATGAACTAAGGTTCATCTCTTTAATCATCTTTTTCATTATCAAGCATTTTAACTTTCTGTTGTTTACGTGTACCAAATGGTGAAGTTGCAACTGGTGAAATCAGCACTTTTCCTCTTCCTTTAAATACATCTACCAGATCTTCTCCATTGATCTTACTTCCAATAATATCCCCTTTTTGGGCAAATTCTACTTTAAATTTTAAAGAACCAGACCATGCAACAGCAAAATGTCCATCTAATCTTAATTCATCATCTCTGACTTCCATCATGATCAGCTGAGCCATAGGTGCATAGCTTGTTAAAGCTACAACTCCTCGTCCAGTTAATAGCTGATTATAATATCCTTCTCCCCCCAGGGTTCCAGTGATCAGCTTATTACGACGCCAATGCATTTCTACTTCTGAATCTGAAGCTAAAAACATACCACGTTCTATAACTAAACCACCTTCAAAGTCTTCCACATTTAAAAGAATAATATGTCTTTCAGTTGGTTCAATGATCAGTTGTCCCTTACCAAAATAATGGGTATAGATCATCTGTTCTTTGAAGATCTTTCCCTGTATAGATTTAATTACAAACTCAAAAAAGGAATAAGCAGATTCTGATTCAATATCTCCTGCTGTAAAGTTCATAGCTCCCCTTCTGATCAGTACATCATAATCTTCTTCGATATTCATTAACAGCTGTCTTTTATGGATCCCAGATCTTGATTTCAGATAAGCTGCATTTTGATCCTTAGCCCCATAGTTTAAGGTGATATCATACTCAAGAACACTAAAATTAGCCATTTTACTAGTAATAGAACGCACCTTATTCTCTAATTCAGCAAAATGATTATAGGATTCATTATCTGTTTTTGACTTTTCAGCTTTGGATAGTTTAAAAATCGAACTGAATTTAAATTTTCCCATAGGTTCATCTTTTTTTTGATCAAAGATCTCCAGGTCTTCACCAGATAAAGTATAATTATTAGTATCTGTAACATCCTTGTAATGTCTATTTTCATAGGCCTTTACTTTAGAAATATATTTAGGATTTTCTTCAAGATATTCATCAATATCTTCAATGATCGATTGACCGAGTTCTTCGCTATCTTTATTATAACGAATTATATGGGTATCAAATTCATCAATTTCTTGAAAATCTTCTTCATCTTCTGTAAATCTATCTTTGATTCCATGAAATAAAGCGATAATAAACTCAATAATCGTACTCATGAAAATTCCTCCTTTGTTTCTATAATTAAATCATATTCTTTTTCCTACTTCAAGTTTAATTCATGTAATACATGATTTCTTCATTATAGAGATAAGTGATCGTCATATCTTCTATATTAAAGCTGATTGCTCCATTTCCAACATAATGAAATGAATCCTCCAGGTATTCTCCCTCTAGATTTAAGTTTGTATAACAGATCAGATCATCTTCACAATAGCCTAAATAATATTCATCATTTAAAAGATAAAGATAGATTCTATTAAAATGCTGATAATCATCATCTACTTCAACATGATCAATAACCTTAGCATTTTTAAAATGATCCTGAATAGGATTCTGGAAAGACGTACATCCACATAAAATAAATAATACTAAAATAATCCTTTTCATTAGTTGACATCCTTTAACATCTCATTATATTCATCTAAATAATACTGAACCATTGCCCATTCATCTTCTGATAAAATAGGATAGAGGATCAGCTCATGTCCATTTTGCTTATAAATAGAGGCATAGATCTTAAGTTCACCATCTTCATAATATTCATTGCTTGTATAGACTATATATTTCTTATTGGTTGAAGAATAGCTGAAAGTAAATAGCTTTTCTAATAATATATGTTCATTAGATGGAGAAATAATATAAAACTGATTTGTTTTTTCACCTAAATATCCTGGAATTGGATTTAATCCATACTGCATATCGATCACCTTATAACATTATATCCTATTTATTCTAAAAAGTAAAAGGTCAAGCTTCTGCTTAACCTTTTCACTTTAACCTTTTTATTGTATTACGATCCATTTCCCCATGATAGTACTGATCTAACACCTTTTTAAATAATCGATCTTTGCTGACGATATAGAATAATGTCATACATGATTTTACCTTTCTAGCGTCATTTCCGAATATTGTATAAGGATTACTTTCATGAAGATCTGATAAAGCCTGTGTTATTTCTTTTAATCTAGCTGATAATACAGGATGCTGATAATATTCTAATGCTTCTTTTTTAGAATGAATACTATATTTCTTATTCATATCACTGCTTCCCAAACCTTCGATCTGTGGAAAAATATACCAGATCCAGTGAGATGTTTTTCTTCCATTTTTGATTTCCTGTAAAGCTATAGGATAATCCGTTTTCTGTGCATCTAAAAAACGATCTAACATTATTTATCACCTCTTATTTTTATATACCGATAAAAAACTGCATAAATTATGCAGTTTTATTCGTAGCTATATTCTGTTACCACAAAAGATACTTCCATACCATCTACTAATTCAATATCTTCAATTCCTACTTCAGACATTTCATCATCTACATAGATGCATAAGAATGTTGACCAGTCATCAGGTGTTTCATAATCTTCTAAAGTCATGATCATTCCATATTCTACTGATACATTTTCAAAGTTATCTTCCATTAGTCCAACTAATGTATCATCTTCATCAAAAGGGATCTCCTTTTCATCTACTGTTTCCCCTTCAACATCTACATAAGATACAGTAATTGAATCCTGATCTTCTACTGTTTCTTCATTACTTGAACATCCTGTTAATAATAAAGAAAGAGTAAGTAAAACTGCTAAAATCTTTTTCATTATTTTTTTCATTACGTATATATTTTCCATTATCGACCAGTAATTTCAATATATTGTAACTTCCTCCTTAAATATGATTCAGGTAAGTCTCCTGACTTGGTTTCTCTTTACTTTCTGTCTTCTCGATTGCTCAATGACCCTTGATTTCATCCACCTTACAGTTGCTGGGACAGTCCATGACTTACACATGGTTCCTTATTAATTGTATCGCTACAAGCCTGAAACATAAGCTATTCTATCATAAAAAATAGAATTTTCAATATTTACTTTATTATAGCTTTTCTTTTAAAGAGTTAATTGTTTCGTTTGTTTTCTGTTCTACTTTTTTAAATTCATCTGAATCAGCTATTTCTTTAGATTTATTCATAGCCTTAT
>R17__coassemble_609_pt1 | contig 15055 bp, 12 predicted proteins | sample R17__metabat2_high_PE_012 | metagenome-assembled genome bin R17 | reverse complement strand
GTATTATGATCATGGTAGTTGTTCATCTTTTAATTATTATAATTAACTATGTAGTGCTTCAAAAGAGTTTGTCATCCTGCAATGAGGAAATATTATATATACATAATTAGGTGTTTTTATGATAAAAATTAAAAATTTGTGTATTCAATACAATCATAAAAAGGTAATTGAACATGCTGATCTGTGCTTTAATAAGGGTAAAGTCTATGGAATATCTGGTGAAAGTGGATGTGGAAAAAGCTCTATTTTACAGGTAATAGGCTTACTCCAAAGACAACCCTACGATTCCTTTACAATAGGAGATATTCAGGTCAATCAGGATAATGAAGAATATTTAAGAAAATCAACGATAGGATATGTATTTCAGGAAAATAATTTATGGGATGATCTGTCTATTTATACTAATCTTCAGCTTTACAGTCTACTAAATGGTCTTGAAATAGATGAACAATATGCTACAGATTCCCTTAATAAAGTAAATCTATCTATAGATATCAAACGTAAGGTAGGAAGCTTATCTGGGGGAGAAAAACAAAGACTAGCAATAGCTTGTGCAATGTTAAAGGATCCAGAAATTATTATTGCAGATGAACCTACAAGTGGATTGGATCATAAAAATGAAGGCTATATCATTGAATTGTTTCAAAAATTAGCTCACGAATATCATAAATGTGTAATCATTGCTTCGCATTCAAAAGCAGTAATACAATCATGTGATTTTATTTATACAATCTATGAACATAAAGTAGAATCTAAAGATTTATCTAAAAAAGAATTATTTGATTATAAACAAAAAGAAATTCCAAAATCATTTTATGGATTTTATATTAGAAAATCAAAGCTGATCAAAGGGAATAAATATCTTCTTCTTGTAATGATTTTATCCTTAATTACTGGAAGTTTGGTTTGTCTAAAAAACTATAAGCAGTATTTTATAGATCAAAGTTTAAATGAACTGAAAAGTAAATCTTTTTCAGATATAGAGATTATTCAGGATTATGATGTATCATTTAAGGATATTGAATATTATAAGAAGTTTGATTATGTTGAAGATGTGCAGTATTTTTATGAAATATCCTACTATAATTATAAAATAAGAAATCTTCTTGATAATGATTTAAGCATAAATGAATGCATTATTACTCCATCTCTATCTGACAGTATGAACTATTCAATTGGAGATGTAATCTATATCGATGATCTGCAGATAGAAGTAACAGTCAGGGATATTTTGGAAGAACCAATTGACTCCTTTACTTCATTAAACGAAAAAACAATCTATTTAAATTTAGAGTGCTTTAAAAATAGGAGTACTAATAAGCTGCTCCTTCATATTCGAAATTATAGTTATGTAACAAAAGTAATTGATAATATTGAACAGATGAATCTAGGTATACTGATTATTGATCAAAGCGCAAATGATCGTTTGAATATAAATTATAATGAAAATATAGTAGATAGAATTCATTCACTTTTATTAACGATGTTGATCATGGTAACTGTAATGATCTGTTATATTGAATGGAAGGATCTACAGTTACATCGATATGAATTTGCTTTACTAAAAGCAAATGGGATGGGTAATCTTAATCTAGATCTTATGGTGATCTATCGATCAGCTATTCAATATATCATGATGGCAGCAATTGGGATCTTGTTGATTCTTGTTTTTAATTTAATGGGAGGAATAATGTGGTATAAGGGATTGGTGATGATCCTTGGGTTGAATATTGCTATTATTCTGATTCCTGCTATGTTACAGATATTTACCATGAATACATTCACTCCAACTATACTTTTAAAACTTTAAAGAGCTATTGGGATGCCTGATAGCTTTTTTTAATCATTATATAGGATGATACATACAGTTTGCTTTATATAAATAAGAAAAAATGCTTACAGATCAAATTCAAACAATTTATATAAGAAATCGGTTACAAATAAATTGACTTGTGATATAATAAATATATATGTGTGGAGGAAAAGAAGATGGATTTATATTTAGGGATCGATATCGGTGGTACTTTTATTAAGTATGGTCTATTAGATGGCGAAGGTAATGTTTTAGAAAAAGGTAAAATTCCTACTAATCAGACAGATAAAGAAGTGATTATGAATGGTTTACATGAAGCTTATATGATGTATAAGGATCGTGGAATCAAGGGAATTGCAATGTCTGTTCCTGGTTTGATTGATGTGGAAAATGGTATTATGATCACTTCTGGTGCTGTAACTGCATTAAAGGGATGTCATATGTCAGAAGAATTATCTGCATTATGTGATGGAATCAAGGTATCCGTTGAAAATGATGGTAAAGCTGCAGCTTTAGCAGAAGCATGGAAGGGTGCTGCTAAGGATGTTCCTAACTGCTGTGTATTAGGATTTGGTACAGGTATTGCAGGTGCTACAATTTTAAATAAAAAGGCTATTAGAGGGCCTCATCTGATTGCTGGAGAAATGAGTGTATTCCCATTACCAAGTGATCATAAGACAATTAAGCCAACTCATATGGCTACTAAGTATTCTACTGCTACTGCCTGCAAAACTGCTAGTGAAAGATTAGGAGAAGAAGTAGACGGTATTAAATTAATGAAATTATATAGAGAAGGTAATGAAATTATTGTAGATGTAGTTGAAGAATGGTTCTACAATATCGCTATTTTATGTGTTCAGTTATCATTAACTGTTGATCCAGATGTAATCTGTATTGGTGGTGGAATCTCAGCTGATCCAGATTTTACAAAAGGTATTCAGGAATGGGTTCATAAAGTATGTGAAAGTAATTATTTCTTTATTGAACCAAAGGTTGTTACTTGTCAGTTCAGCAATGACTCTAATATGATTGGAGCATTATATAACTTTAAACAATTATATGAAGGAGAATAGACAATGAATTATTATTTAGCGATTGATATCGGTGGTACTTTTATTAAGTATGGTTTATTAGATAATGATGGAAATGTAGTAGAAAAAGGAAAAATTCCAACTAATCAGACAGATAAAGAAGTAATTATGAATGGGTTACATGAAGCTTATATGATGTATAAGGATCGTGGAATCAAAGGTATTGCAATGTCTGTTCCTGGTTTAATTGATGTTGAACATGGTATTATGATCACTTCTGGTGCATGTACTGCTTTAATGGGATGTCATATGTCTGAAGAGTTATCTGCATTATGTGATGGTATTCCTGTTTCTGTTGAAAATGATGGTAAAGCTGCAGCTTTAGCAGAAGCATGGAAGGGTGCTGCTAAGGATGTTCCTAACTGCTGTGTATTAGGATTTGGTACAGGTATTGCAGGTGCTACTATTATTAATAAGAAAGCATTACGTGGAAATCATTTAATTGCTGGGGAAATGAGTGCTTTCCCTATTCCTACAAGCTATAAAGAAGTTAAACCAGTGCAAATGGCATTTAAATATTCTACTATTACCGTATGTACTAGGGCTAGTGAAGCTATTGGTGAAGAAGTAGATGGTATTAAGCTGATGAAGCTTTATAAAGAAGGAAATGAAGCAATTGTAGATATTATGGAAGACTGGTTCTATAATATTGCAATTCTTTGCCATCAGTTAGCTTTAACTGTTGATCCAGATGTAATTTGTATTGGTGGAGGTATTTCTGCTGATCCTGCTTTTACTGCAGGTATTCAAAAATGGGTTCATGAAATCTATACAAATGGTGGATATTGGTTCTTAGAACCTAAGGTAGCTACTTGTCAGTTCTCTAATGACTCTAATATGATTGGAGCATTATATAACTTTAAACAATTATACGAAGGAGAATAATTATGTATCTAACAATTGATATGGGTGGTACATTCATTAAGTATGCCTTAATGGATGAAAATGCAAATATAACTCAAAAAGGAAAGATTCCTACCCTAAAGGAAAAGGATGAGATCCTTGAAAGTATGCATCAATTATATTTAGACGTTAAGGATGAAGGTATTCAAGGAATTGCAATGTCTGTTCCTGGATTAATTGATGTGGAAAAGGGAATTATGGTAACTGCTGGTGCAATTGGTGCTTTATATGGATGTCATATGGCAGAAGAACTGTCAGCTTTATGTGATGGTGTTAAGGTATCAGTAGAAAACGATGGTAAAGCTGCAGCTTATGCAGAAGCATGGCTTGGAGCTGCTAAGGATGTTCCAAACTGTTATGTATTAGGTTTTGGTACAGGTATTGCAGGTGCTGCAATTATTAATAAAAAGGCTTTAAGAGGACCAAGATTAATTGCTGGTGAAGCAAGTGGTTTCCCTGTATTAGGAAATAGACATGATATTAAACCTGTTAAGTTTGCTCATTATTCAACAATTGCAACTTGTAAGAAGGCAGCAGAAGCTTTAGGTAAAGAAAACATGAGTGGTGAAGAATTGTTTGAATTATACAAAGCTGGTAATGAAGCTGTTGTAGATATTGTTGAAGATTGGTGGTATATGATCGCTTTACAGTGTAATTATCTTCAGTTAGTTGTTGACCCTGATGTGATCTGTATCGGTGGTGGTATTTCAGCTGAACCATTATTTATTGAAGGTATTCAAAAATGGGTAGAAGCAATTCGTATGACTAAATCTAACCCTGATGATCCTAACTTTATTGCTCCTAAGGTTGTTAAGTGTCAGTTCAATAATGATTCTAACCTGATTGGTGCATTATATAACTTTAAACAGTTATATCCTGATCTATAATTGAAAAGGAGGAAGTTCTTTATGAACTAACCTCCCTTTTTTTATATTTGTATACCTGCATCATATCCCATACGGGTAGCTGTATTGATATTTCCTACCTTATAGGCATCTCCTATTATAAAATATTCTTCTGCTAAATCGATAAAGGATAAAGCTTCTTTAGTATTTGAAACCATTCCTGATGCATTTATAACTAGATCACAAGGAACCTCATATAGGTGATGATCATATTCGTAAATAACTGCATCCTTTTTGATTTCTACTACCTTGGCACATGTATGAATATCTACTTCATTCAATCTTTCTAAAACAGATTGTCTAGGAATCGTCTTTAAATCTGTACATAGCTGATCCTTCATTTCTAGTAAAGTAATATGATTGTGTTTCTTTAAATAAATGGCACTTTCACATCCTACATCTCCTCCCCCTATAATAACGATATTTTGATTACGTATATCATCGTTATAGATATCAATTGCTGAAATAGTAGTTTCAATTCCTTGAATAGAAGGCATATACTGTTTTGCACCATTGGCAATCATCAGAACATCTGGATGCATGGATCGTATAAGCTCTCTAGTTGCAGTGGTATTATATAGGATAGTGATTTCTCTTTTTTCAACCTGTCTGATAGAATAATCCATAAATCGTCTTACATTTTCTTTGAAATCTACTTTTCTTGAAAAGGATAGAGTTCCTCCTAAATGATCATTTTTTTCGATAATCGTTACCTTATGTCCACGATCATAGGCACTAACAGCGGCCTGCATACCAGCAATTCCTCCACCAATTACAATTACATTTTTAGAATATTCAACAGGATCTGTTAACATCTTTAATCTTAATTCTCTACCAACTGTAGGGTTAACTGCACAACCAAAGCTTAATTCCCTGCGATAATCAAGACATCTCATACAGCGAATACAAGGAATAATATTTTCTTCCTGGTCTGTTCTTGCTTTATAGACTACATGACTATCTGCAATTGTTCCTCTAGCCATGGCTACAAGATCTGCCCAGTTATGCTCTAGAGCATATTCAATATCTTCAGGTCTCTGATATCCTCCTAGGGTAAGTACTGGAATATGGATCCTGTTTGAATCTTTGATTGCTTTGGCTAAGTAAGAGTTACATCCAGTCTTTAAAAAAGGATTAGGATGCATAATATGTTCTGTATCACTAAAGAAAGAACCAGCTGAGATATGGGCAATATCTATTTTATCTTGTATCATTTCTAGAAAATCAATACAGTCATTTTCTGTGAATCCATCCTCTACAAGTTCACTACCAGAAATACGGTATTCGATTAATAATTGATTTCCTACTCTTTCTCTAATGGCATCTAAAATCATAATTGGGAATTTAGCTCTATTTGCCAGTGAACCTCCAAATTCATCTGTTCTTGTATTATATTTAGGGGATAATATCTGAGAAAGGATCAATCCATGTCCTCCATGAATCAGGATCATATCAAATCCACATCTAAGTGCTGCTTCAGCTGTGTCTGCATATAATTTGGCTATCTGTTTCATTACAGCTTCATTTAAAGGGACTGTTCCTTTTTCGCCATTTACAGAATAGCTTACCAGCTTTCCTTCATGATCATAGCCATGATAGCTAAAGGCTAATAGCTCTAAAGATGCTTTGGCATGATAGAAATGAATCGCATCAGTTAATTGCTTCCAGAAGCGATGTCCTTCCTGATGGATGATATATTCATTGGCATGAATTCCATCATAGGGTTTATAGTAGTCCATATTTTGAGCAGATACTGTAATTACAGCTGATCCACCCTTGGCTTTATTAGCATAGTAGGCAATTACATGGTCATTAGGGTATTCTTCTCTACCATATAATAAATGAGCTCCTGCTGGTGCACTCCATACTCTATTTTTAAAGGTTACATTAGAAATAGTAATTGGTTCAAACATTTTTGGGTATTTACTTTTCATATCATTTCACTCCTTTTTTCTAGTATAACATGCTTAAAACTTGGATTCAAATACCCAGCTTAAAAGGGGACAAAACTGGGACGACTTGGTAATAGAGAGGTGGTATAATGGTATTGGTGATAAATGTATGAAATGTCCAAGATGTCAAAATATTGATCCTAAGTATTTTTCTAATTTAAATGGGAGATATTATTGTAGAAAATGTATTCAGTTTGGTAGAGTCTATGTAGATGAAGAAATCGATTATCCTCCTGTAAATAAGATTGACCATGAAATAGATTATCATTTAAAATTTAAGCTTGTTCCTTCTCAACAGGCTGTTTCTAATTCACTGGTGGAAAGATATCTGGAAGGAAAGGATTCTATGATCCTTGCAGTCTGTGGGGGAGGAAAAACAGAGATATTGTATGAACTTATAAAGACAGTATTGAATCGAAAAGAAAGTATCCTGATCTTAATTCCACGTAAAGCTCTTGTAGTGGAATTAGGGACAAGAATAGCTAAGACATTTAATATTAAGCCAGAAATGTTGTATGGAGGACATATTGGAGATTTGAGTAGTCCTTTTATAATTTCTACTATTCATCAATCCTATCGTTTATCACCAAGGGATGTAGTGATCGTAGATGAGGTGGATGCTTTTCCTTTAAGGGGAAATGAACTATTGGAAAATATGATTCTAAGAGTAGCTAAAAGACAGATCGTTAGAATGTCTGCTACTATTGAGCAGGAGGAAGATCTGTTGTTTTTAAAAAGAAGATATCATAATGTAGATCTAGATGTACCAGAAGTAAAATTAGGAAATAATTTACTTCTTTTTATTTATCTTCTTTATTATATTTACTTATTGAAAAAGGATCATCCTATTCTAGTCTTTGTACCTACCTTTGAAATCTTGAATCATTTTATATACCTTCCTGCTTTAAAAAGTGAAAGAGTTTCTAGCTTAAGTAGTAATATTGATGAACTGCTGAGTAAATTAAAGAAAAGAGAACTAGATGTATTATTTACTACGATCGTCCTTGAAAGAGGGATCACAGTGGATGATGTACAGGTAATTGTCTATCATAGTGAACATATTGTTTTTAATAAGTCAACGCTGATTCAGATTGCTGGTAGAGTGGGAAGAAGTAAGGAGCATCCTAGTGGAAAGGTGGTGTTTTTATCAACCAAATATACTCAATGTATCAAAGATTGTATCCAGGCAATCCAAAGCTTCAATGCCTGATCTGTGGAAAAGAGAATAGAGAAATTGATTATCTCTATTTTTATTTTCATCCTCAAATGATCTGTGGAGATTGTTATTCTAAATTTCATATATTATATAAGCATGAAAGAATCGCTGATCTTCGTGTTTTGATCTTATATGAATACGATGATTATTTTAGAGGCTTGTTATTTAGATATAAAGCAAGCTATGATCACGAGTTAAGAAAGATCTTCTTAGCTCCTTTTAAGGATCTTCTTCATAGAAAATATAAAGACTATGTAATTGTTCCAGCTCCCAGCAGTAAACTTGCAAATGAAATTAGAGGCTTTAAACCCATGTTAGAAATCGCTAAGGAGTTAGGAAATCCTGTAATAGACTGTCTCTATAAAATTGATGAATATAAGCAAAGTGAACATCACTATATAGAGCGTAAAAACATACAGGAACATGTCCAAATAAAAGATATAGATCTGAAAAATCAAAAGGTTTTATGGATCGATGATGTAGCTACCTCTTATTGTACAATGAAAACCTGTATTGCCTTATTAAAATCAAAGCATCCAAAATGCATTCAAGTATTACTTCTATCTAAACGACTCAAAAGGGAATAGGAAAATGTTAGGTTATGTAAGATGGTATTCAATAGAAAAAGGATATGGATATATTAAAGCAGATGACAATCAGGATGTGTATGTACATTTTAGTGATATTCTATCCAAGGATCATAAAGTTTTACGAAAGAATGAAGTCGTAGAATTTGATATTGTATATAGTTTTAGAGGACCAAGGGCTAAAAATGTCCAAAAAAGATAGTAAGGCTACAAAGTAAAATTAAATTTTGTTACATTGGTTGCATTGAAGGGTAAAAGATGTTAGAATTATAGTGGATTTTCTAGAAATGGAGGTAAAAGGATGAACTTTGGATCAATCAAACAAATCAAAGATGCCGTTTTACGCCGTTATCAAGTAGTCGTTCCAATGATGTTAGTAAGTAGTTTATTACTAGTAGGGTATGCAGCGTTGGATAAGGAAGCTCCAGTAGTAAGTACAGATGTAGTTACAGTAAATTATGGGGAAGAACTTGATTATGGTAAGATTCAAATCGAGGATAATCAGACTTCTAAGGAAGACTTAAAAATCGAGTATGATACTACAAATTTAGATACTACTAAGGTAGGTGCTTCATATCTGACTGTACAAGTAGAAGATATGGCAAACAACATTACTTCAAAGATCGTTGAAGTATTGGTTGTAGATACAGAAAAACCTGTTTATGATTTAGTTTCAGATGCGAACTCTTTCATGGAAAACGGGGTACTCGTAATCAATTTGAATGGAAGCAATGATATTACAGATTATATCGTTGCAAATGATAATGCTGATGGGGATTTATCAGCATATATCACAACAAGTGCACAGCTAGATACAAGTGTTGCTTCTAGACAAGCAATCGCTCTTAGCGTAACAGACAATTCAGGAAACGTAAACGAAAAAACATTTGACATTGAAGTAAGAGATATTGAAACTCCTGTATTAACTTATAAGTATGCAGAAGCAATCGAAGTACCTTATGGATGCGATTTTGATTTAAGTAATTATATCGAAGTATCAGATAATAGTGGTGATATTCAGACATTTGATCCTACTGAACCAATCGATACAACTAGAGATACTTATACTTATACAATCGTAGCTAGAGATGGTAGTGGAAATGCAATTTCAGTACCACTTACTGTAGTGACAAAGGATATTATGGGACCTACAATTACAGTTGATAGTTCATATGAAATCACAGTTGGTGATCAATTCGATATTAAATCAAAAACAACTGTAAAAGACGACAAAGACGGTGAAGTTGAAGCTACTTATGAAGGTAGTGTAGATACATCTAAAGCAGGAACTTATACAATTACAATTAAAGCTACAGACTCAGCTGGAAATACTTCTACTAAGAAGGTAACAGTTACTGTTAAAGCAAAGAAAACAACAAGTTCTTCAAACTCTAAATCTACAAGCAAAACAACAAGTAAGACAACTACTGTAGTTGCTGCAAATAGTTCAGCATCTTCAATTGTTGCTGTAGCTAAATCAAAGGTTGGTTGTGCTTATCAATATGGTGCAACTGGACCAAATGCATTTGACTGTTCAGGTTTTGCTCAATGGGTTTATAAACAATGCGGTAAATCAATTCCAAGAACTACATATTCACAATATGCTTCTGGTACAAAGATCAGTTATTCACAGATTCAGCCTGGTGACTTAATCTTCTTTAACTGTCATAACTCTCCATGTAGCCATGTTGCAATCTATGTAGGTAATGGAACAATCGTTCATGCAGCTACTGCAAGCACTGGTGTATGCTATACAACAGTTTCTAATATGTTGTGTTCAGCATCGATTTACGGTTGTGTTCGTTATTAGAATTTAAAAGGTGGACTTAAATCCACCTTTTTATTATGATTTTGTTTTACAAGATAAATAAAAATGTTATAATGTATCAATGGAAAAGGAGTGATTTTATGCCATTAACTGATGACAATTTAAAAGATTACAAGGTTGTAGACTTAAATGATACACCTGATGAAGAAATTGTAATCGAAACATTCGAAGATGTTGAAACAGATGACAGTGCTGATGTTAAGTACAGTACTGATGAACATAAAGATAAAAAATCCCTTGGAGACCGTATCAAATCCTTCTTCAATAATGAAGGAAAAACTTTAAAAACATTAGAAAAACAAGCTGAACAGATCATCGCTCTTGAACCAAAGATGCAGGCTTTATCTGATGAACAGTTAGCTGCTAAAACAGTTGAATTTAAAGCTGCTTTAGAAGATGGAAAAACATTAGATGATCTATTAGTAGAAGCTTTTGCAGTAGTAAGAGAAGCTGCATATAGACAATTAGGATTAAAAGCATTCAAGGTTCAATTAATGGGAGCAATTGCTTTACATAATGGTGATATTGCTGAAATGAAAACAGGTGAAGGTAAAACTTTAACTTCGATCTTTCCTGTATATTTAAATGCCTTACCAGGTAAAGGGGTACATGTTGTTACTGTAAACGACTATTTAGCTGGTGTAGCAGCTGTTGATAATGGAAAAGTATTTAAATTCTTAGGTTTAACTGTAGGTTTAAATAAGCGTACAAATGCTGCTGAAAAGAAAGAAATTCATGCTTGCGATGTTATTTATACAACTAACTCTGAATTAGGGTTTGACTATTTAAGAGATAACATGGTAAGAACTATGGAAGATAAATGCTTACGTCCATTGAACTTTGCTTTAATTGACGAAGTTGACTCCGTTTTAATTGATGAAGCTAGAACTCCATTGATTATTTCTGGAGGAAAGGTAAATAATGCTAGATTATATACTGAAGCAGATCGTTTTGCCAAATCATTAGTAAACAATGATGATTATACTGTTGATGAAACAACTCATAATGTTACATTATCAGAGGATGGGCTAAGAAAGGCAGAAAAGTATTTTAAGGTACAAAACTTATATGATGCTGAAAATACAAGTATCGTACATCGAATCAACCAGGCTTTAAAGGCTAACTATGGTATGACTCGAGATGTAGAATATATGGTTGCTACAGAAGATGGTAGTCATGATATCAATCATGCAATCGTCTTAATTATCGACCAGTTTACTGGACGTGTAATGCCAGGTAGACAGTATAGTGATGGATTACATCAGGCTATTGAAGCAAAAGAAGGTGTTCCAATTAAGGATGAAACTGTTACAGTCGCTAACATTACATATCAGAACTTCTTCCGTTTATTCAATAAATTAGCTGGTATGACTGGTACTGCTAAGACAGAAGAAGAAGAATTTAGAATGATCTACAACATGAGAGTTATTGAAATTCCAACTAACGCACCTGTAATCAGAGAAGATGCTACAGATCTGATTTTCTCTAATGCAACTGCTAAATTCAATGCTTTAATTGATGAAGTTGTAAGAAGAAACAGCTATGGACAACCAGTATTAATTGGTACTGTAGCTGTAGAAACATCTGAAAAAATCTCTCGTATGTTAACAAAACACGGAATTCGTCATAATGTCTTAAATGCTAAGAACCATGCTAAAGAAGCTGAAATTATTGCTCGTGCTGGGGTTAAAGGTGCAGTTACTATCGCTACTAACATGGCAGGACGTGGTACTGACATTAAGCTTGGTGCTGGAGTGCCTGAACTTGGTGGTTTAGCTGTATTAGGTTCTGAAAGACATGAAGCTAGACGTATTGATAATCAGTTAAGAGGGCGTTCTGGTCGTCAGGGTGACCCAGGATTTTCAAGATTCTATGTATCCTTTGATGATGATCTATTAGTTAGATATGCAGGTGAAAAAGCTAAAAGCATGGCTGCTTTAATGGGAGATGAACCTATTGAAAATAAGATGATCGCTAAAGCTATTGAATCTGCACAGCGTAGAGTTGAAGGTAATAACTTTGATTATCGTAAACAGGTTTTACAGTATGATGATGTAATGCGTCAACAAAGAGAAATTATGTATTCTGAACGTGATATTATTATGTCTGAACCTGATCTTGGACAAATTATTAGAGGTATGTTCTTAACTGCTATTGAAAAAGAAGTTAAGGATCTGACTGATCAATCTGGTAAGGTTCCAACAGTTGATATGGATCACCTATTAGAAAATGTTCAAAAGAAATATATGTTATTTAGTGAATTAGCTCCAACCAATAAGGAAGAAATGGCTACTCATCCAGATAAGGTTGCAAAGAGCTTAGCTGATGTTGTATTTGCAGCTTATCGTGGTAGATTCAATCCAGCCTTAACTGAAGAACAAAAGAATGGATATGAAAGAACGATTTTATTAAGTATTATTGATAATCAATGGATCAATCATATCGATGCTATGGCTAAGCTAAGAAATGGAATTCATTTAAGAGCTTATGCACAAAAGGATCCATTAGTTGAATATACAGATGAAGCATATTATATGTTTGATACAATGTCATTAAATATAGCATGTTTAATTTGCGGTAACTTAAGACGTATGGGATTAAGAATTATTGATAAAGAAATGGAAAGCAAGATTGGAAGAAAGAAATTTACTTTCGAAATCAAGTAATGGAATTATACGAAATTAAAAATGGGATGGATTCATCCCATTCTCTTTTATCCCAACTTTATCAATCATTAAATATCGCAAATAAAGATTTAGAAGTAGAGTCTTTAACAATGCAGTCATTACAGGATAATTTCTGGGATGATGTTGAAAAGGCACAGACTCTATATAATAAACTAACTACAATGAAGAAAATTGTAGATACCTATCATCATCTTGATGAGTCTCTAGCTTCAATGGATGAAGTATATGATTTAATTAAAAATGAAGGAGAAGAGGATTTCTTTCCTGTTCTTGAAGAGGACTATATTCAATTCAAGGAAGAGCTAGATAACTTCGAAAAGGAAATGCTTTTAAGTGAAGAGTATGATCATTTAAATGCTATTCTAGAAATTCATCCTGGAGCTGGGGGGACAGAAAGTCAGGACTGGGCAGAAATGTTATATAGAATGTATATGCGTTATGCCAATAAAAAGGACTTTAAATTTGAAGTGCTTGAATATCTTGATGGTGAAGAAGCAGGAATTAAATCTGTTACCTTTAAAGTATCAGGACACAATGCTTATGGTCTTTTAAAATCAGAAAAAGGAGTTCATCGTTTGGTTAGAATTTCTCCTTTTGATTCAAATAAACGTAGACATACATCCTTTGCTTCTGTAGATGTTATGCCTGAAATCGATGATAGTATTGAAGTAGAGATCAATCAGGCTGATTTAAGAATCGATACCTATCGTGCTTCAGGAGCTGGTGGTCAGCACATTAATAAAACAGATTCTGCTGTTCGTATTACCCATATTCCAACAGGAATCGTTGTATCCTGTCAGACACAGCGATCACAACTTCAAAACAGAGATCAATGTATGGTCATGTTGAAAAGTAAATTATATGCACAAAAAATCGAAGAACAGCAAAAGAAATTAAAAGAGATCCAGGGAGAACAATTGGATATTGCCTGGGGATCACAAATCAGATCTTATGTATTCCATCCTTATTCATTAGTAAAGGATAATCGATCTTCCTATGAAACCAGTCAGGTTCAAAATGTGATGGATGGAGATCTGGATGATTTTATCTATGCATACTTACGTTCGGTAGCTCGTTAATAGCTACCTTTTAATTTAGTGAGAATTAAATTCGTCATTTTTGAGTAAAAATATAAATTTTTTAAGTAGAGTATGGTATAATGAATCCTAGGTGGTGAGAGTATGATTCGTTTTGAAAATGTTTATGTTAGATACGATTCAGGTCAGTCTGCCTTAAATCAGGTAGTTTTACACATTGGCAAAGGTGAGTTTGTGTACATTGTTGGGAAAACCGGTGCTGGTAAATCTACATTTATCAAATTAATTTATAGAGAAATTAAAGCTGAATTCAGTAAAATTCCAGGTAAACAGCAGAGAAATGGATATGTCTTAGTGGATGGAGAGGATGTAGCTCAAATCAAATCAAAAGATGTTCCTTATTATCGTCGTAAGCTTGGGGTTGTATTTCAGGATTTCAGACTTTTGGAAAAGAAAACAGTATTTGAAAATGTAGCCTTCGCGCTAGAGGTAATAGATACCCCTAGAAAGGTAATTAGACAAAGAGTAACTGAAGTATTAGCATTAGTTGGTTTAAGTGATAAAGCAAATGCTTATCCTAATCAATTATCAGGTGGAGAAAAGCAAAGAGTAGCAATTGCTAGAGCAATCGTTAATAAACCTAAGGTAGTTATTGCAGATGAACCGACAGGGAATCTGGATCCTAAAACATCAGATGAAATCGTTAGACTTCTTCTTAAGGTTAATGAAGAAGAAAAGACAACAGTTATTATGGTAACGCATGATACAGCTTTGGTAAAGAAATATCCAAAGCGTACAATTAGTATGGACCATGGATGCATAAAGCATGATGGGGATTTTGTGGAGGAAGATTAGTATGAGAGAAATTATTAGCTGTATTCGTAATCTTCCAAAACATATTGGAACAGGCTTTATCAATGTATTTAGAAATGGTTCTATGACAATCTGGTCTATTATGGCCGTAATGATTACCCTTGGAATCATGGGGATCATTGGAACAATAGCAATTAATATCAATAATATGACGATCAATATC
>R17__coassemble_605_pt1 | contig 15136 bp, 19 predicted proteins | sample R17__metabat2_high_PE_012 | metagenome-assembled genome bin R17 | reverse complement strand
GAGCTTCTTGGAATCACAAAAGAAGAATATCAATCTTTATTAGATATGTAATCAAATATTCAAACGACTAGGAATCAAGTAAGGTTTCTAGTCGTTTTAAATTAAAAAAATCCCACAAAAGTGGGATTTAATTATTCAATAACTCTAACTTTGATTACACCATCAATTGCTTCAATCTTAGCACCAGCGTCTGGATCAACAGCAGTATTAAAGTCCATAATTGTATAGGCGATTTCACCTTTAGATTTATTAACTAAATTTTCAATATTTAAACCTAAAGTTACTGCGATATCAGTTACTTTACCTAGCATACCAACTTTGTTTTCATGTAAGATACAGATTCTTGCACCTTCAGCTCTTTGGAATGAGATATTAGGGAAGTTAACTGAGTTTGAAATATTACCATTTTCGATATAATCCATTGTTTCCTTAGCTGCCATTACTGAACAGTTAATATCAGCTTCAGGAGTACCAGCACCAAGGTGAGGTGTATAAACAACATCATCTCTATCCATTTGTCTTGGAGTAGGGAAGTCAGTAGCATAACCTTTGATCTTTCCTGAATCTAATGCATCACATACAGCGTCATTATCGATGATTTGACCACGTGCATAGTTAATTACATATACTCCATCTTTCATTTTATTGATCTTATCCTTATCAACAAATTCCTTATTTTCTGGTGAGAAAGGAATATGAATAGTAACAACATCAGATGCTTCTAATAATTCATCTAGATTTTCCACAAAGTTTCCATATTGGCTTAATTCCTGTACACGGCTAACAGGTAGATATGGGTCATAAGCTAATACCTTCATACCTAAGTCATCACAAGCCTTCATCATTCTTGAACCGATAGCACCAGCACCAATTACCCCAATTGTTTTACCGATGACTTCAGGTCCTTTGAATTGTTCCTTACCTTTTTCAACTGTTTTACCAGCTTTACTTTCTTCCTCAGGTAATGATTTTACCCACATCATTGATTTATAAGCATTACGCATTAACATGATCATTGCAGCTAATGTTAATTCCTTTACAGCGTTAGCATTTCCACCTGGACAGTTAAATACTGCAACACCCATTTTTGTTAGCTTATCTACAGGAATAGTATTAACTCCAGCCCCAATTCTTACGATTGATTTTAGGTTTGGACCAAATTCAACATCATGTAAAGGTGTAGAGTGAACTAAGATTCCATCAGGATCATCTTGCACATCCTTAATACTATATTTCTTTTGATCAAAAGTTTTATAACCAGCATCTGCCAGCTTATCATATAATTGAATTTTATACATGCTTTATCCCCCTTTTGTATTAAAACCCCTTATATCTAGCACTTATTCTAAATAAATAGAATAACAGTAGTACACTTAATTATAACGGTAATTCAAAAAAAGTAAATAAGAAATTTATGATTTCTAAATTCAAAACTGTGTATTTATAAAATTGCTAAATGAGTTCTTATTTTTTATAAATCAATATATTCAAATAAATATTGTTTTCTATTTTTTAATGATTCAATTAAGCATGATTTTGGTTATTCAAGTTAAAAATAACACAAAATTTACGTATGAAAGCGTATAACGTTTTTCAATTAACTTTTCTTGTAAAAGTAATTGTGATAAAATGGAATCGGGTGATAGAAATGACAAAAGTACTAAAAGATTTGCAGGTAGAAGAAGTATGTGATTTGATATTAAAGGATGAAGTAGTAGCTTTTCCTACAGAAACAGTATATGGATTAGGAATTCGCTATAATTCACCAATTGCCACAAAACGACTGATTGAAGCAAAGAATAGAGATGAGTCTAAGTTCTTTACCCTGATGGTAGCTAAAGAAGAGGATATCGAAAAATATGCCTATATCAGTGAAGATGCGAAAAAAATCATTGATGCCTTTATGCCAGGAGATATTACAATTATCTTTAAAGCTAAAGAGGGAATGACCAATGGGGAAACAATTGGAATTCGTATTCCTGATCATGCATATACCCTTAACCTTCTTGAAAAGATTGGACCAATGTATGTTACTAGTGCTAATCTTTCTGGATGTCCTTCTGCTAATACAAGTGATGAAGTATTAGCACAACTAAATGGAAGAATTGCAGCTGTAGTTGAAGGAGTCAGTGGCAAAAAACAGGCCAGTGCAGTAGTAAGTATGGTTGATGGGGTAAAGATCCTAAGAGATGGAAGAATTACCAGAGAAATGATAGAGGAAAAATTAGGAGAGTAAATTATGAAAATTGCAATGGGTTGTGATCATGGTGGTTATGAATTAAAAGAAGTCTTAAAGGCTGATTTAATTGCAAATGGTTATGAAGTTGAAGATTTTGGTACATATTCAAACGATAGTGTAGATTATCCTGATTATGCATATAAAGCAGCAAAAGCTGTAGCTAATAAAGAATGTGAACTAGGGGTAGTAGTTTGCGGTACAGGTATTGGTGTATCAATGGTAGCTAATAAAGTCAATGGAATTCGCTGTGCTTTATGTCATGATGTATTTAGTGCGAAAGCAACAAGAAACCATAATGATGCAAATATGTTAGCTATGGGTGCTAGAGTAATTGGCCCTGGTTTAGCTTTAGAAATCTTACATGCTTTCTTATCTTCATCCTATGAAGGTGGAAGACATGATGCTAGAATCGCTAAGATGATGGCAATCGAAAAAGAATAAAACATGTTGCTAAGGGGGAAATAAAATGCAACAGTATTATGATGAAGCAGTCTTTGCTGCCATGGAGAAGGAACTGAAAAGACAGAGAGATAATATCGAACTGATTGCTTCAGAAAACCTTGTCTCTGAAGAAATTATGCAGTTAGCTGGTTCAGTATTTACAAATAAATATGCAGAGGGGTATCCAGGTAAACGTTATTACGGTGGATGTGTCAACATGGATGTAGTAGAAGACCTGGCAAGAGAAAGAATTAAACAATTATTTGGTTGTGAACATGCCAATGTACAGCCCCACTCAGGTGCTCAGGCTAATACTGCTGTTTACCTTGCAGTATTAAAACCAGGAGATCGAGTATTGGGGATGTCCCTTGCTGATGGTGGACATTTAACACATGGTTCACCTTATAACTATTCTGGAATGACTTATGAATTTGCCAGCTATGGAGTAAGTAAGGAAACAGAAACCATTGATTATGATGCTTTAGAAGCACAGGCAATGGAATTTAAACCAAAACTGATCGTTGCAGGAGCTTCAGCTTATGCAAGAACGATCGACTTTAAACGTATTCGTGAAATCTGTGATCAGTGTGGAGCTATGATGATGGTAGATATCGCCCATATTGCTGCTTTAGTAGCAACTGGAGAACATCCTTCACCAGTACCATATGCTGATTTTGTGACAACCACTACACATAAAACATTAAGAGGACCACGTGGTGGGGTAATTATGTGCAAGGAACAATACGCTAAAGCAATCGATAAAGCTGTCTTCCCAGGAATGCAGGGAGGACCATTAATGCATATCGTTGCAGCTAAAGCTACATGCTTCTATGAAGCATTACAGCCAAGCTTTCAGGAATATGCTCACCAGATCATCTTAAATGCTAAAGCATTAGAAAAGTCTTTAAAAGAAGAAGGCTTCAGATTAGTATCTGGGGGAACAGATAATCATCTATTGTTAGTAGATGTAAGAGCAAGTGCAGGAATCTCTGGTAAAAAAGCAGAAAGATTATTAGATGAAGTAAATATTACAGCTAATAAAAATACTATTCCTTTTGACAGAGCTAAAACTTCAATTACCAGTGGGATCCGTGTAGGTACACCTGCTATGACTACTCGTGGATTTAAAGAAGAAGACTTTATAGAAGTAGGAAAGATCATCGCTAAATGCTTAAAAGCAAAAGGCGAAGATGAAGCTGTAAAAGAAGAATGTAAAGCAAGAGTAAAAGCTTTAACTGATAAATATCCTATTTATGAAGGATTAAGCTACGTAAAATAATGAATAAAACATGGAAATATATCGTACAGGCGCTATCTATTGGTTTAGATATCTTTGGAATGCTGATCATAGGAGTGGTATTAGGCTTATTGATCGATAAGTATTTACATACTAAACCAATTGGGATCCTGGCTGGTTCTTTATTAGGCATTATTTCTTGCTTTTATAGTATTTTGAAGATAGGAAGGGATTAAGATGGAGATCAATACAATTGAAAAAGAATCAATTAAAATATTTCTCGTATTATTGATCATAAGTGGGATCGTATCTGCTTTTCTTCATTCCATTTCCTATAGCCTGGGACTAGTCTTAGGTTATTTATTGAATTTATTTATTTTCAGAGTAATTCAGGTAGAAGCTGATGCTATCCTGAATAGCTATGGAAAGCTGACGGTAGGATTAATTATTATTATATCGTTAGCAAAACTAGGGATTTACGCTCTAGGTTTTCTATTGGCCATAAAATGTCCTAACTTTTTTAACTTATTTAGTGTATTTGTTGGATATTTTGTGATAAAATTAACTATATTCTATATGGGATATAGAACAAGAAAGGAGTGAAACGTAGGTGATTAATTGTATGCCGCTAGTAGGAGCAGTAACGATCACGATTCAAAAGGAATTGATCTATTCGTTATTTATTTGTCTTTTACTAGGTATATTTTTCATTTATGCAGGAAACAAGATCAGAAAGGCTGATCCATTAGAAAAGCCTCATGGGATTGTTCTTGTCATGGAATTGATGATTTCGGCTATGCAGAGTTATATGAAGTCTATTATGCCTTCTAAGTTTGAAAAGAACTATTACCCATACTTTGGTATGCTGGCATGTTATTTGATCGTAGCAAACTTATTTGGTTTAACAGGATTTGATGCACCAACATCATGCTTATCAATAACTTTGGCTATAACAATCGTTACATTCACATTGATTCAGTATAATGCATTTAAGAAAAAAGGTGCTTTTACTTACATTAAAGATTTAGTATGGCCACCTACAAATATTCTTAGTGCTCTTTCTCCACTTGTTTCATTATCAATGCGTTTATTTGGTAATATTTTAAGTGGATCAATCTTAATGGGTCTAGTTTATAGTTTTACAGGATGGATCTCATATCATGTAATTAACTTTAACTTCTTAGGACCTGTTGTTGCTCCAGTATTACATTGTTACTTTGATATTTTTGCTGGATGCATTCAGACATTAGTATTTATTACTTTGTCTAGTATTTTAATTGCTATTGAAGCAGAAGACTAAAAATGGAGGAAAATTAAAATGACAGATGTAGGTTTAATCGCAATCGCAGCAGGTTTAGCTGTATGTGCAGGTTTAGGTACAGGGATTGGTGAAGGTATCGCAGCTTCTAAAGCCGTTGAAGCTGTAGGTAGAAACCCAGAAGCTGAAGGTAAGATCCGTACTATGATGATCTTAGGGATCGCCTTATCAGAAACAGTAGCCATCTATGGTTTATTAATTTCTATCATTTTATTATTCGTTTACTAATAGATAGAAAACGTCTAATTATGAATGAGGAGGAATAAATATGGATATAGATGTAGCCAGCAAGTTATTCCCAAATTTTACAACAATTATTGTCCAGTTATTAGCTACTGGAGTACTATTCTTCGTATTTAAGAAATATCTATGGAGTGCTGTATTAGAATTCTTAGATAAACGTGCTTCATTTATTGAAGAACAGATTGAAGAATCTAGACGTATCAATGAACAGGCTAAGGTTTTTGTTCAGGAAAGTGAAGAACAAGCTCGTGAAGCTGCAAAAGAATACCGTCGTGTAGTTGAACAGGCTAAAGAAGATGCAAATAAAGTAAGAGACGGAATAATTGAACAAGCAAACAAAGAAGCTAGAGCTAAGGTAGAACAAGCAGAACGTGAAATTGAAATGCAGAAAGCTGCAGCCCAAGAACAAATTAGAGAAGAAATCGTTAACGTTGCTTTAGAAGCAGCTGCTAAGGTTATGAATAAGGAAATGAATGACGCTGCTAATACACAATTAGTAGAAGAATTCGTAAATGAGGTTATTCACTAATGGATATTGTGGCAATGCGTTATGCTACCGGGTTATTCGATCTAGCTAAAGAAGAAAATAGTATTGAAAAATATGACGAAGACTTAAAAGTAGTAGAAGAAGTATTATCAGATCAGGAGATCCGTGCTTTCTTTAATCACTATAAAGTTGCCAAGGCTGATAAGTTTAAAGTATTAGACGATGCCTTCAAAAGTCAGATTTCAGAATATGTATTAAACTTTTTAAAATTATTAATCGATAAGGGAAGATTTAGTTCAGTAATGGATATGATCTCTGCTTATCATACATTAACAAATGACTATCTGGGAGTTAAAACAGGTACCCTTTATACTTCACGTGCATTATCTGATGCTTCTATAAAGGAAATTCAGGATGCTGTATCTAAGAGTATGAATGCCAAAGTTATCTTATCCGTAGTCATCGATGAATCATTGATCGGAGGAATCAAGGTTGTAGTTGGTACTCATGTAATCGATGGTTCAATCAAGAATAAATTAAGCTTACTCAAATCAGAGTTGCTTAGAAAGTAGGTGAATGGAGTGGCACTTAGACCAGATGAAATTAGTGCGATCATTAAAAATCAGATCAAGCACTATAACGAAGTAGTCGAAACAAAAGATGTTGGTACAGTTATGACCATCGGTGATGGTGTATCACTTATTCATGGCCTTGATGATGCAATGTTAGGAGAATTACTAGAATTCCCTAATGAAGTATATGGAATGGTTATGAACTTAGAAGAAGACTACGTCGGTGCTGTATTACTAGGAAATAGTGATTCAGTAAAAGAAGGAGACGAAGTTAAACGTACAGGAAGAATCATCGAAGTTCCTGTAGGTGATGAATTATTAGGTAGAGTAGTAAATCCATTAGGTCAAGCAATTGACGGACAAGGTGCTATTACGACTACCAAAACAAGAGCAATCGAAAGAGTTGCTCCAGGGGTTATGACAAGAAAGTCAGTATCTGTACCAGTTCAGACAGGTATTACTTCAATCGACTCAATTATCCCTATCGGTAGAGGTCAGCGTGAGTTAATTATCGGTGACCGTCAGACTGGTAAAACTGCAATTGCAATCGATACGATCTTAAACCAGAAAGGTCAAAATATGTATTGTATCTATGTTGCAATTGGTCAAAAGAATTCAACTGTTGCTCAAATCGTTGAAAAATTACGTCAAAATGGCGCAATGGAATATACAACTGTAGTATCTGCCTCAGCTTCAGAATTAGCTCCAGTACAATATATTGCTCCATATGCTGGATGCGCAATCGCAGAAGAATGGCTAGATCAAGGTAAAGATGTATTGATCGTATATGATGATTTAAGCAAGCATGCCGTTGCATATCGTACAGTGTCTTTACTATTAAAGAGACCTCCAGGACGTGAAGCATATCCAGGTGATGTATTCTACTTACACTCAAGATTACTTGAACGTGCATGTCGTTTAAATGAAAAGAATGGTGGAGGATCTATTACTGCCTTACCTATCATTGAAACACAGGCTGGTGATATCTCAGCTTATATCCCAACTAACGTTATTTCAATTACAGATGGACAGATCTTCTTACAACAGGATTTATTCAACTCAGGTTTCAGACCTGCCATTGATACTGGATTATCTGTATCACGTGTAGGTTCATCAGCTCAGATCAAAGCTATGAAACAGGTATCTGGATCATTAAAACTTGAATTAGCTCAGTTTGCTGAAATGCAGGCCTTCGCTCAATTCGGTTCAGACTTAGATGCTGCTACTCAGGCTACACTAGATCATGGTGAAAAAGTAAGAGAAGTCTTAAAACAGGCTCAATACTCACCTCGTCCAGTTGAAGAACAGGTAGTTACATTATTTGCTTTAAAGAATGGATTTACTAAACAGATCCCAGTAAATAAAATTACTGACTTTATGGCACAGTTAATTCAGACTGTTTCAGTATCTAACCCTGAAGTATTAACTGAAATCGTAGAAAAGAAGATCATCTCTGATGAATTAGATGCTAAATTAAAAGAAATCATTGCCAAGTTTGTTGAAACTTATGTGAAAGCTTTATAGTAGGTGACTATTATGGCAGCTAACATGCAAGGAATCAAACGAAGAATTAAATCAGTAGAATCTACTATGAAGATTACGAAAGCAATGCAATTAGTAGCTACTTCTAAACTTCGTAAGACTAGAAATGAATTAGATGAATTAAAGCCATACTATAATACAGTAATGTCTACTGTAGCAGAGATTTTACAGAATAACAAAGGAATTGAAAATGCCTATATGCGTGAAAATAGCTGTGAAAAGGATGCATATATCGTTATTACCTCTTCCTTAGGGCTTTGTGGTGGATATAACTCAAATGTATTAAAGTTGGCCACTAGTTGTATTAGAGAACAGGATGAAATTTATGTAATTGGGAATAAAGGTGTTTCTTATTTAAGTAAACGTTATTCAGATATAAATCAATTCTATGCTCATTTAGGTGCAACAAAGAACTTTAACAGTGTAGTCAGATTAGTTGGTGAATTAACTACACAATATAAAGCACATGAAATTGGAAAGATTCATATTATCTATACAGAATTTATTAATAACTTAACTTTCAAACCACAGAAGGTTACCTTATTACCAGTTGATCCTTCAGCTTTTGATAATATCGAAGTAAGTAACCAATATACCATCTTCGAACCAAGTGCTGATGAAGTGCTAAATGAATTAATCCCTATGTATTTACAGTCAATGATCTATGGATATATCGTTGAATCAGTTACATCAGAAAATGCTTCAAGAAGTACATCTATGGAAAATGCTACTGATAATGCAGAAGAATTAATTGAAGGATTATTATTAAAATACAACCAAGCACGTCAATCTGCAATTACCAATGAAATCATTGAAGTTGTTGCAGGTGCTAATGTAGAATAAAAGAAAGGAGTGTATGATCATGAACGTAGGTAAAGTTGTTCGTGCCGTAGGACCAGTTGTTGATATCCTATTTACAGATGAATTACCAGCTTTAAATACAGCTATTAAAATTCAGAATGGTAAAGAAGAATTAACAGTAGAAGTTGCTTCTCATATCGGTGAAGATACAGTAAGATGTATCGCCATGGGTTCAACTGATGGTTTAGTCAGAGGTATGGATGCAATTGATACAGGTGCTCCTATCAGTGTACCAGTAGGTGAACAAACATTAGGTAGAATGTTTAATGTTTTAGGAAAACCAATCGATGATCAAGAATTCAACTATGATGGTGTTAAAATGATGCCAATTCATAGAGCTGCACCAGATTATTCACAACAGAGAACTGAATCTGAAATCTTAGAAACAGGGATCAAAGTCGTAGACTTAATTTGTCCATTCACTAAAGGTGGTAAAGTAGGTTTATTCGGTGGTGCCGGTGTAGGTAAAACAGTATTAATTCAGGAATTTATTAACAATATCGCTACTGAACATGGTGGTTTATCAGTATTCGCTGGGGTTGGTGAACGTAGCCGTGAAGGAAACGATTTATATTATGAAATGAAAGAATCAGGTGTAATTGATAAAACAACACTGGTTTTCGGTCAGATGAATGAACCCCCAGGATCTCGTTTAAGAGTTGCCTTAACAGGTTTAACAATGGCTGAACATTTCCGTGATGAACAAGGACAAGACGTATTATTATTCATTGATAATATCTTCCGTTTCACACAGGCTGGTTCAGAAGTATCCGCTCTGTTAGGTCGTGTACCTTCACAGGCAGGTTACCAGCCAACATTAGCAACTGAAATGGGACAATTACAGGAACGTATTACTTCTACTAAGAAAGGTTCTATCACATCAGTTCAGGCCGTATATGTACCAGCCGATGACTTAACTGACCCTGCTCCAGCTACTACTTTCGCTCACTTGGACGCTAAAGTCGTACTAGACAGATCAATTGCAGCATTAGGTATTTATCCAGCCGTTGACCCATTAAACTCTTCATCAAGAGCTCTTGACCCATTTGTAGTAGGTAAAGAACATTATGAAGTAGCTCATGGTGTACAGCAGATCTTACAAAGATATCAGGAATTACAGGACATTATCGCTATCTTAGGTATGGATGAATTAGGTGAAGAAGATAAATTAACAGTTGCTCGTGCTAGACGTATCCGTAACTTCTTATCTCAACCTTTCTCTGTAGCTACTCAGTTTACTGGTATGGATGGTAAATATGTAAAGGTTCAGGATACAGTAAAAGGATTTAAAGAAATTCTAGAAGGTAAATGGGATCATTTACCAGAACAGGCCTTCCATAACGTAGGTACTATCGAAGAAGCTGTAGCAAAGGCTGAAACATTAGGATAGAGGTGAGGTTATGAACTTCACATTAAAAATCGTAACACCTAAGGGAATCTATCTTGAAAAAGAAGTAGAATCTCTAACTGTTCGTACCACAAATGGTCAGATTGGGATCTTAGCTCACCACTTACCTTTAGCTAGTCCACTAGAAATCAGTGAAATGCATTATGTAGCTGATGGACAGACTAAACATTTCGCCATTGCAGGTGGATTTGTTTACGTAGGTAAGAATGAAACTACTATTATTGCCAATGCCATTGAAGCTGATATCGATATCGATGTAGCTCGTGCAAAAGCAGCAATGGAAAGAGCACAGGAAAGAATCAAAGCTAATGAAGCAGATCTTGACCTTGCTAGAGCAGAACTAGCATTGAAAAAAGCAATCAATCGTATTAACGTAAGAGGTATTCAGTAATGAATACCTTTTTGCTTGCCAAAAAGAAATAGAAAGTATAGACTTAAGAAATGGAGGAATAAATATATGAGTTACAATATTATTAAACTGATCACTTACTTACTTTCTGTAGCTTTAGCTGCCTATGGAGTAGATGCTATTGACTTTACAAGGATCATTAAAAAGAATGCAGTAGGTCAGACAAGAACATTATATATCGTATTAGTCATTTCTTTAGCCTACTTATTTGCTTCTTTTGTACTAGGCTTTATCACGATTAATCTAAATTAGAAAAAGTAATTATTTTAGTTGAATGCTTTAAAAAAATAGTTTAATATAATAGCGTATAAAGGAAGGTGAACTTATTATGGGATTTGGATCTAAAGAAATTGGTATCGATCTAGGTACTGCAAATATCTTAATTTACGTAAAAGGACAAGGAATTGTTGTTAATGAACCTTCAGTTGTAGCTATGGATGCTGAAACACATAAACCTTTAGCAGTTGGTGCTGAAGCAAAAGAAATGTTAGGAAAAACACCTGGTAGAGTACAAGCTATTCGTCCATTAAAAGATGGTGTTATTGCTGACTTCCAAGTCACTGAAATTTTAATTACACATTTTATTAATAAATTAAACTTAAAGGGTATTTTCTCACGCCCAACTATTTTAATTGGATGTCCTTCAAATATTACACAGATTGAAAAAAGTGCAATCAAAGATGTAGCTGAAAGATGTGGAGCTAAGAAAGTATTTATCGAAGAAGAACCTAAGGTAGCTGCTATTGGAGCTGGTTTAGATATCTCTCGTCCAGCTGGTCATATGGTAATCGACATCGGTGGTGGAACTACTGATATCGCTGTATTATCATTAGGTGATATCGTTACTAGTACTTCATTAAAGATCGCTGGTGACAAGATGGATGAAGAAATCATCAAATATATCAAAGATAAATATAAATTATTAATTGGGGATCGTACTGCTGAAAGCATTAAGATTGAAATTGGAACTGCTATTCCTGGTGGTAGAGATAACATGCCTATGGAAGTAAGAGGACGTGACTTAGTTACTGGTTTACCACATACTATTGAAATCACATCTGATGAAACTGAATTAGCTTTAAGAGAAAACTGTGCTACAATCGTTAATGCTACTAAGTCTGTATTAGAAAAGACTCCTCCAGAATTAGCTGCTGATATCGTATCAAGAGGTATCTTCTTAACTGGTGGTGGAGCTTTACTACATGGTTTAGATACATTATTAGAAAACGAATTAAACGTACCTGTATTCGTTGCTGAAAACGCCTTAGACTGCGTAGCAGAAGGATGCGGTGTTATGTTAAATAACTTACACTACGTTAAGTAAGAACTTTTAGAGAAGTCATTGACTTCTCTTTTTTATTTATATAAACTAATTCTATTAGGGGGGATACTATGACACAAAAACATATCAGATGGGTCGATCTTGCTAAGGGAATAGCTATTTTACTTGTAATATTAGGTCATACCTCAAGAGATGAAATGCTGATCGTACCTTTTATCAATGTAGGGAAGAACTTGATCTATGCAATCCATTTACCGTTATTTTTCTTTTTATCAGGCTATATTCTAAAAAGAAAAGGGAATGAACTGGAACCATTTAAAACCTTTCTGGTAAAGAAAGTAAAAAGCCTTTTGATCCCTTTTATCAGCTATTCTTTATTATTATATATTCTTTTTCAGATAGCGATTCATTTACCATATATTGGACATATTCTTTCCTCTTTTGGAAGTCTATCCTTGGTCGACTATTGGATAGAAAATTTATGTAAAGGAAATCCTTATTCCTTCCATGTATGGTTTATCTATATCTTATTTATTTATATGATGATCACTTATTTCATGAATAGGATTTTAAAAAACAATAACTATTTTTTGATCATTCTAGGTCTAATTATTAATTTAGTAACAGAAGCAGCAACCTTCTATTATCCTGCCTTAACTGCAGAATATCTGATCATTACGACTGCTTTACGCTATTATATCTTCTTTGCTTTAGGCTGTAACAGATTTAATAAGCTTATTGAAAAGGGAAATATACTAGAATTATTCCCAATTTTTATACTGGTCTATATCTATGCAAAGATCGATCTGTTTGCTTCTATACAAGTCTACTTAGCAATCAGGATCCTGATTATCCTATGTTCCTTTTCATTGATTATTTATCTATGCCATTTAGCTAGTATATTAGTGGATAATAGAATAGGTACCATTTTAGAAAAAGTTGGTCAAAGATCATTTTCTATTTATTTGATCCATCAGCCCTTTTTCACTGGCTTTGTAAGTCTGATCCTTTATAAACTATTACCTGCACATCCTTTTATTATAATCGGATGTACCTTTATGATCAGTATTCTATGTACGTTGACTATTCTTCATATGATCGATCATACTAAATATATCCATGCAGTTACTAAAAGATTATTAAATATCTGATTTTATATATTTATTGTTTTTTGATTAAAAACTGTTATAATAGGGAAATAGGAGGACGATGATATGGTTACTATTTTATTATCATTAGTTTGTGCCACAGCATTGAGTTTCTTCTTGATCCCTGTCGTTAAAAAGGTTGGAGCTCAATTAGATATTGTTGCGAAAGAAAACGAAAGAACAGTCCACCATGGTAAAATTGTAAGAATTGGTGGAGTGGCTATATATAGTGCTTTTATGATCTGTGCTGCTATTTTTTTAAAAGCAGATACCCAGATCAACGCCATTATGATTGGTGGCTTTATAATTGAAATGATGGGTTTGATCGATGATATTCATAACCTTCCAGCTAAAGTAAAGCTGCTTTTCCAGATAATTGCAGCTTCCGTGATCATCTTCTATGGAGGAATATCCTTAAGTGCTTTTAGACTTCCATTTTTCTCTATCACCTTTGGTTCGATTCTTTCGATTATCGTAACCTATGGATGGATCATAGGAATTACAAATGCCTTAAATATTATCGATGGATTAGATGGCTTATGTGCAGGAATCAGTATTATCTCATTAGTGACGATCTCCATGATTTCTTTAACCTTCCATCGTACAGATATCTGTGCTTTAAATCTGATCTTAGCAGGTTCGATCGGTGGATTTTTGTGCTATAACCTGTATCCAGCATCTATTTTTATGGGAGATTGTGGTTCACAGTTTATCGGCTTTATGATCTCGGTTATTTCTTTATTGGGATTTGGTTATAAGAGTTCTTTATTCTTTACCTTAGGTGCACCTATTGTGGTATTAGCAGTTCCTATTATGGATACTATTATTGCGATCATCAGAAGAAAGCTGGCTCACCAGTCCTTTGCGACAGCAGATAAGGGACATTTACATCATCAGCTGATGATCAACCTGGATCTAGGGATGAGAAATAGTGTATTTATTCTATATGGGGCAACCTTCTTGTTCTCAGCTTCAGCTTATATTTACTTATATAACCGTGCAATCGCAATTGCATTGTTTGTATTCTTACTTTTAGTTTTTGAAATATTTGTTGAATATACCAAGATGCTAAGTCAGCATTATTATCCGATCTTAGCAACCTTGAATTTAATACTTAAATCGGATAAGCTTCCTTCCTTTACTAGAGGAGAAAATTCTATAAGAAGTTTGATCAAAAAAAATTTACAAAGAAAGCAGGAACAGAAACATGAAGAAAATGATTAAATGGATGCTTGCCTTTGCTATGGTAGTAGGTATGGCAGGATGTAATAAAGAAAAAGAAGAAGAGGAAGAAGTAGTAGAAGAGGAAGAAGTAAGTGTAGTCACTTATCGTGAACTATCTAATCCTACTGATTTATTAGCACAGATCTATACAGACTTAATGGAAGCTTATGAAAGTGGAAGTAAGGATGAAGTAGAGCTTGCTGCTGCCTATTTTGCCTGTGATTTCTTTACCTGGTCAAATAAATCCGAAAGAGAAGATATTGGTGGAATTAACCTTGTTTTACCTGATGTAAGAGAAGATTTTGCTTCTTATGCATTAAGAGATTATTATGTGAACTTTGCCGAGCTATTGGAACAAAATGGGGCTAAAAAGCTTCCTGAGGTTATTGATTACAAGGTTGTGGAAAATAAAGCTTCTGACTATATTTATGAAGGAGCAGGATATGAAAATGCAACCTATAAGGATATCACTCTTCAGTTAACCTATAAAGATAGTAAGGTCTTTGATGTAAATGAATTAAAATCAGAAATGACGATCACTCTACTTAAAACAGATACCATCTGGTATGTAGTAGGGGTAGATTATGAAAATGCATAGAGATAGGGTCACCTATCTCTTTTTGTATAACTAGTCAATAGATTTAAAATATGATATAATTAATACAAATAGATCCTCATTAACAGCTAAATAGAAAAAATAAATACTTGAAATCTTAAATCCTTAA
>R17__coassemble_588_pt1 | contig 15548 bp, 20 predicted proteins | sample R17__metabat2_high_PE_012 | metagenome-assembled genome bin R17 | reverse complement strand
GTGTTTCATAGTGTGATAATGTAACTAATGGTTCAATACCATATTTCTTACATTCAGTAAATATATCATAATAGAACTTTACACCATTTTCATTAACGACTTCTTCATCTCCTTCAGGATATAATCTAGCCCAGTTAATTGATAAACGGAATGCTTTAAATCCCATTTCTCCCATTAGGGCGATATCTTCCTTCCAATGATGATAGAAATCTGTTGCAGTGTGGCTTGGGTAATAATATCCATCTAATACTGCAGGAATAGCTCCTTCAGGGAACTGCATACTTCCACCAAAGCTATTATTGATTACACCTGTTTCTCCTGTTTCAGGTTTGATCCATGTAATACGTCTTGGAATAGTATGTGTACCATTTGTCATACAGTCAGATGTGTTGATTCCTTTACCACCATCTTTAAATCCACCTTCATATTGGTTAGCAGCAGTAGCTCCACCCCATAAAAAGTCTTTAGGAAATTTTCCCATTGTTGATTGTCCTCCTTTATAATTCTCTCTATATATATTCTACCTTTTTCTGTATTCGTTTTCAATTTTTTGTTGAAAATAAAAAGATAGTCCATTATGAACTATCTTATAAAATCAGTTAGTCTAATCCTCTAAATATAATTCTCTTAGTTTATTTAAATCCATTCTATACTCATTCATTAAGAATTCATCATAGCTAGAATATTGTTCCTTGATACGCTCTAACGATAATCTTAGGGTATTTTCACTTACCCCTTCTCTAGTACGAATACTTTCCATTGTAAGAGTGCCATTATTTAATTCTTCCTGATGCTTACTAGCATAGTCTAAAATAAATGGTTCTCGATATTTATTTGTTAATAGATAATCCTTAATTACCGTCTCTTCATCACAGCCTAAAGCAAGTAATATTAAGACAGAGGCAACACCAGTACGATCCTTTCCAGCTGTACAATGGTATAGAATAGGTACCTGTTGATTAGACATTAAATCAAATAAATGCTGATAGACAGGATTATGAAAGAATATACTAATATTTAATTCAACAAAACCATTATGATCTCCTTTTTGAAATACTCTTTGCAGTTTTTCTATTCCTTCAGGTGAAAAGTCTACTTCACTTCCATCACTATAAAGCATTGGACTCATATTTTCATAGACTACTCCTTCTAGACTAGGATCAGGATCTATAGATGATTCTACTTTACTTCTAAAATCAAGAATATGTTTAATATGATAGGATTGAATAATCTCTAAATCTGATAAGGTTAAGGAAGATAGTTTACCTCCTCTTATAAAGAGTCCCTTTTTTACTTTTCTTCCATCTTTGGTGATATAACCACCTAATTCTCTAAAATTAAGAGCTCCCTCTAATTGAATCTGTTCTCCTGCCATGTCCATCATCTCCATTTTTCAGTATACTAGCACTTTAGAAAAAATGCTATTAAATCTATTGATTTTATAAATGTAAAGAATATAATATTTTCGCAAATAATCATTGAAAAGAGGAATTATTATGAGTTTATTTTTAAAATTAACATTTCTGTTTTGTATTGGTTCCTTATCTGGATGGGTATTAGAAGTATTCTATCGCAGATTCTTCTCAGATGCAAATCCAGAAAGAAAGTGGATCAACCCAGGTTTATGCCAGGGTCCTTATTTACCATTATATGGAACAGGATTATGTGTGTTATATCTAATTGCAATGAGTGAAAAGTATTATTTATTATCCAATCCAATTGCCAATAAAATTATGTTGTTTTTAGTTATGTCAGTATCTATGACAGCTATTGAATATATTCTAGGCTATCTTACCTTAACCTATTCCCATGTACGTTTATGGGATTACCGCAATGAATGGGGAAATATTCAAGGCCTGATCTGTCCTAAGTTTTCTATGTATTGGTCTATTTTAGGAGCTATGTATTATTTCTTGATTCATCCTCATATTTTAGAATCATTAGAGTGGTTAGCTAATAATTTAGGTTTCTCCTTTGGAGTAGGTTTATTCTTTGGTATATTCTCTATTGACTTTGCAAATGCCACAAATATGGTTATGACTATTAAGAAATATGCTTCTGAACACGATATGGTTGTTAAGTATGAAGAATTCAAAGAACAGATCAGAGCTCATCATGAAGCTAGAAATCTAAAGTATCATTTCTTTGCTCCTTTGCATACAGCTAAGCCAGTTCAAGAATATTTATATGATATGAAAATGCAAGTAGAATATAAGAAAGAACAGTTTGAAGCTGGAGTAATTCAAAAAAAGCAAGAAATAGAATACGAATTAATGGAAACAAGAGAAGAAATCTCAAATGAAGTAATTCAAAAGGTTGATAAGTTTAAAAAGAAAAAAGGGTAAGAATTTTATGTTCTTATCCTTTTTTTATAGGGAGTTACTTAATATATTCTACTCTTTCATTTTGATCAATTGTTTTAATGATTTTAGCAGGTACTCCTGCAGCTAATGAATTATCAGGAATATCTTTAGTAACTACTGCTCCTGCAGCAATTACACATCCATTACCAATTGTTACTCCTGGCATAACAGATACATTTGCCCCAAACCAGCAGTTATCTCCAACCTTGATCGGTAAGGCTACTTCTAAGCCCTGGTTTCTTTGTGTATAGTTTAATGGATGATTCGCAGTATAGAACCCACAATATGGTCCTACAAAGACATTCTCACCAAAGGTAACTGTTCCACCATCCATAATATAACATGTTGCATTAAAGAAATCTCCTTTACCTAGATAAATACGATTACCATAATCACAGGTAAATGGTTGAATGATCGTTACCCCTTCAGGTACTGGATATTCTAATAATTCAGATAAGATCTGGTTTTTCTTTTCAAAGTCACTTGGTCTAGTATTATTATATTCAAATACTAGATCTGCTGCTTTAAATCGTACATCTATTAATTCCTGGTCAAAATTGGCATCATACCAAAGACCAGCATCCATTTTTTCTTTTTCCGTCATAGTCTATAATTTATGGAAAATAGGTTTCATATTTTCATATGTACAATAATATTCAAAACCTAATTTTCTTAAAGCATCCTGTGTTTCTTTCACATATGCACCTAAGTGTTCTTTTTTATGTGAATCTGAACCAATTGTGATAATTGTTCCACCTAATTCTTTATATAATTTAAGAATTGGAGTAGAAGGCTGTAAATCAGGTAATTCATATCTATGCCATGATGTATTTACTTCTATACCTTTACCATCTGCAATTACCTGTTTTAAGATTTCAGTAATTACTTCTCTATTGTTTTCAAATGGGTAGAATCCAGCAGGGTCATATCTTTGAATTAAATCCATATGAGCTAATACAGAATAATCTTTAAAGTTCTTTACTACGTTTAATAATTCATCATAGTATTGATCATTGTATTCCTTTTGTGTTTTACCTTGTTGATATTCCATATTCCAGAATTCTTTATCTTCGATCTGGTGAATTGATAATAAGATAAAGTCCCAGTTATATTTAGCAGCTAATGCTTTATATTGAGGAATAGTATGAGTTTGAATACCAAATTCTAATCCCTGTTTGATTGTGATCTGGTCTTTATATTTTTCTTTAACCATTGCAATTTTCTTAATATATTCAGGATAATTACAGTTAGCTAATGGTAAATGTACTTCTTCACCATGTTCAATAGCATGTCTAATTACAATACCTGCTGGATCATCCCAGTCTCTTTTAATTCCATAGTCTACATGGTCAGTGAAGCATAATTCTTCCATTCCCATATTAATTGCATCTTTAACAACCTGTTCCATTTCATATTCAGAATCATCACTGAATTCTGTATGTACATGATAATCAATATAATCTTTCATTTTTTTCTCCTCTTATTCTTGATCTGGTGCCTGTCCATTATGAGCTAACCATTTGCATTCTGTAATTTCCATATTTGTAAAGGTTGCTTTAAAAGATGATTCTTCTGGTGAGCAGGCATAAATTCCAAATTGTATTTCATCAGTTGCTTTCCACATATGACAAATTCTCATTTGTGAATAGCTTACTCCATCTTTTGAACATTCAATACAGTAATCATCTTCTCTTCTTGAAAAACGATACCACATAGATTTGATATTTGCATCAATAGCTGTAGTAGCCCAATCTGAATATCCCATATTTGTAGCAACACTACCTAAATGCTGAAATTCTTCATTTTCATATTCGATCGAACCCTTTAACCAGTTTTCACTATCTAAATACATAACTACTCCACATTGATCAAAACGATGCTTACTTTCAAATTCTGTTTTCACAATAAAACTGAAATACTTTTTAGATGTTTTGATCTGTAGTACTGGTGCATTATCATTTCTAAAATGATAGTAGGTTCTTTGCCATAAATCAGTATGTGGTTTAGTTACGATTTCTATCTTTTCTTCTGTAATTGAATAATCCTGTGGTTCTCTTGTCCATTGCCAATTAAACATCATAATCTTTTATACAGTAATTTCAATTTGGTTCCCTTCAAAACCAATTACACAGCTTTCATAATATCCATCACCAGTTGTTCTTGGTCCTGATACTACTTCATAGCCATCAGCCTTCATTGCAGCTGTTAACTCATCTACAGCTTCTTTACTTCCTACTGAGATAGCCATATGAATAAATCCTGTTCTTGCTAATCCTTTTGGATCATCTGTAATTTCAGGTTTAGTCATAATTTCTAAACGAGTGAAATCATCAAATGTTAAGAAATAACTTTTAAAGTTAGTTCTTGGGTTATGATAGATTTCATTGCTTTTTACATTAAAATACTTAATAAAGAATTTTTTACATTCTTCTAGATCGTTTACATACATTGCTACATGATCGATTTTCATACATTTTTCTCCTTAATATTCTTTAATCCTATTGAGAATAGACCTTTTTCTATTTCTCCATCTAAATCTTTTACTTCCACTAAGATTGGACAATGTTTACTTGGTATACCATAATCTGTTATTTTCTTCTTAAAAGAAGTAAAACAATCACTATGGTATCCTACCATCTGTGGGTTTAATACAGCAGTTAGCGATACGATTTGATCCATTAACAATCCTTCTGGATCATGAATTAGCATTTCATCCTGACTTTGACTATCGTAACAAGGTAAATATCTTAGTTCTCCTGCAAAATGACTAAAGCCATTATATAAGCTTCCATTTAGTACGATTCCACATCCTACATAATCCTGACTAGGCTGATACATAAAAGCCAATTGTTTTACATTAGGATGTTCATAGGAAAAGCCTATACAAGCTATATTCACATCATTTTCAACGATTACTTTTCGATTAGAGATAATTGATAGACAATCTACAATATTCTCACCCTCTAAATTTTGATAATCACATAGGTCTACAACACCATTCACACATACTCCAGGCAAAGAAATAATAATAACTTCAATTAACGGATCCTTTTCAAGTAAGATCTTTGTACATTGCATTAAGGATTGTAGATTTCCCTGATCATCTTCATTTGTAACTTCAAATATTTTTTCTTCATTTAAATTGAAGGAAGATAGCTTCATTACATATTTTAGATGATCTTTAGTTAAGTTGATCATTCCAATATGTGAGTAGTTCTCATTTAAAATATATCGTTTTGACTTTCTTCCACCTGTAGAATCAGCATCACCAATATAGATGATTTCATTGTCTTCTAATAGTTCGCCTAAAATATTAGTTGTTAAGGCAAGAGATAAATTAGTCTGGGTAGCTATTTTATTCTTTGTCCATATCTTTCCATCATAGAAACATGCCCTAACCTTTTGAATATTTTCTAGCTTTGATTCATTGTTTGCTGCCATGTCCTCACCACCTTTCGACACTTTTTGTCGAATCTTTTCGTATATAGAATATCATGTATAAGATAGTCTGTCAATATCTTTTGTTACTTTTTGTCGAAAGTTTTTTTATAAAAGAAAAGCAACCTGTATAAGATTGCTTTGCTTCTATTTAAACTTAGTGAAAGCTGTAACCATTTCATCTTCAGCTTCTTTTGTTAGACGATATATCAGGTTTAAATATTGATAATCTTTGATTTCCTGATAGCTTAGTTCTCTTTTGCTTACATAGATCTTACTCAATTTTTGTGTTTGTTCATTAAAGGTTGCTGAACACATGATTCTATAGGTTGGTTCTTGGTCTCTTCCTTTTAAATAAGCCATAACGATGATCCCTTCATAAGACTTATTAATCGAATAATTGATATAAATAGGATAAAATAATGGATGGTTCACTAAAGGTTTTAAAGTAAAATCATGCATATGCTTCTTATAACATTTATGTCTTAGTTCCTTTGCATTCTTAGCCTGTTGTTTATAATACCATACATCCTTATGCTTATTCATATAATTATAAGCTGTATCAGCATAATTAGTAGCATAAGCATAATCAATATCACAGCCAATACCTTTTTCATAACATTTAGCCAATCTTAGATATACTTCGCAATAATTATCATAGTTGTTTTCTTCTCTAATACGATCAGCTAAAGTATCATAGATTTCAAAAGCTAATTTTTCATTTTTTTCATTGAATTCACCTTTTCGATAATCATCAGCTACCTTCATTAAGCCATCAATATTTCCCTGCTTTGCTGCTTTTGAGAAATAGCTGAAGCCAAGATCACGATCCTTTTTACCTGATTTTCCATACATATAAATATAACCCAGATTAGAGTTACAGTCACTAATTCCAAGCTTTGAACCTGTTAAGAAGATTTCTTCAGCTACCTTATAATCTACCAGGTTATCTTTTTCATAGTATTTACATCCTTCATTGATCAATTTTATAAAAGGATCATCTTGTTTAGTTTCTACGACTCCTGTTAAACTACCAAATAGTTCATAGATTTCTTTTTTGATTGTAATTGGAGTAGTAAATGGATTTACCACAATACCTGCTAAATCATCCTGATCAACTGTACTAATCAATACATCAGCGAAATGTTCATAAATAGGTGAACAAGGATAGTCACTAGGAATAGATGATTCACTAGTAAACACAGGAAAATACTTTTCATTCTCAGCGTTCGTTAAGATATCTACATCAAAGTGCAGTTCTCGATTCAATATCTCATCCTCATTTTCGCTATTTTTAGCCAAATCAGCTAAATACTGTTGATCTTCTTTTGATAAATTAGCAAACAATGGAACTAATACAGTACTATCTCTAAGAATATTGAATAAATCTATTAAACAATCAGGGTTTTCTTCATCTAAATTCTTTAAGCACTGATCATATACCTCACCATTTTTTAAATCTTCATATTTCATCTTTACCACTCCTTCTTTACAACTTTATTATACCTTTTTATAAAGAAAAAAAAGTCACTTTTAAGGTGACATTTTAGAATTCTTGTTTATTTTGGATATATTTACCTGCTATATAAACCATCACTATATAGATTATACCAGCTAATAATGCTTTATATATTTCTGTTGTTGTAGATAGATGTTCCATATAGTAATCGATCCATAGATAATTTAAAGAAAAGTCTTCTAAATGTAACAATGAATCTCCAATACTTAGAAATAAACTGATAAAGGTTGGTCCTACAATATTTGCAGCAATCGCTGTTCCTGATTTCTTGGTGAAAATAGAGATTGCATAGAAGATTGTATTATAAGCTAACAGTAATACTATATTGACAAAGATACTTGAATAAAAGTGATCTGGTAAACTTCCCATATGACCGAATATGATCATACCAATAAGTGCAATACTGATTAAAATAATAAACATATAAAATAACGCAACTAATTGAACTACAATATATTTTACCATATAAACTAATTTACGATTATATCCTCTACTATAGATATTCTTTAATGTATTAGAACTATAATCCTCACAGCTATATAAGGCAGTAAAGATCCCTAATATCATAGATAGCATACTAATAGAAGTAAAGCTTACTAAAAATGAATTTACTGGTATATCGGTAATTCCCTGAGATTGATATAAAATATGACTTGAGATCATCTCTAATAATACAAGTAATATACTAACGATCAGACATACATAAAAGCTCTTCATTTTTCTTAATTTATAGAATTCAAACTGTAATAGATTTTTCATCATTATTTACCGATCCTTTCAATAAAGTAATTTTCAAAGCCATCCTCATTGAATTTAAGTTCACTTACTTCAATATGATTTGTTACTAACAATTGGTTGATTTGTTCTGGATGATCAAAATGAGTATATAAAGTAATCGTATGGTCCTTTACCTTATACTCTATATCAGCATAATTATTTTGAAGAACTGCTATAGTTTGATCTACATTATTGACTGTAATCATTAAGCCTTGCTTACATCTTTCCATTAAAGCATCAGCATCAATTTCTTCTATTAATCTTCCCTGGTTGATAATACCATAACAGGTAGTAATTTTAGCTAATTCATCTAATAAGTGACTAGAGATTAAAATGGTTGTTCCTTTTTCTTGATTTAATCTAAGTAATGTATCTCTTACATCTTTAATAGCTGATGGATCTAAACCATTGATTGGTTCATCTAAGACTAAGATTTCAGGATTTCCTAGCAGAGCAATACCAATCCCTAATCTTTGCCTCATTCCAAGAGAAAAAGCTTTAGCTTTTCTTTTTCCTGTATTATTCAATCCAATAATATTTAGAATTTCCTGTATTTCTTCTTCAGTTCCACCATAGATCAAACTAAAAGCCTTTAAATTCTCATAGGCTGTATAGTTCATATAAAGTCCTGGTGATTCAATTAATGAACCTATTTTACTTCTACCCTGATCTAAATTATCTGATCCAAATAGTTGAATAGAACCAGAGGTAGGAAAGTTCATTCCTAAGATCATTTTCATTGTAGTAGTTTTACCAGCTCCATTTTTACCGATCAAACCATAGATATCCCCTTTTTTAATATGCATATTGATATTATCTGCAGCTAGTTTATTTGGGTATTGTTTTGTTAATCCTTTTGTTTCAATTATATATTCCATATTATGATCCTTTCTGTTAAAATAGAAACAGATGTTCCTTTTTTATTATATCATATTTAATTCAATAATATTAAGAAACATTTGTTTCTTTCTTTAGGGGAACAAAATAAGAATTTATGTTTCTAATTATGGAATAAATCAGGAGGTTTATATGAGAAAAAAGAATCAATCAACACAGTTTATTAAAACCTGTCTATCTCTATCTTTACTTACGTTGATGAAGGATCAATCTATTAACGATATTACTGTATCCCAAATATGTGAGAAAGCTGGTTTTGGGAGAACTACCTATTACCGTCATTTTTCAAATAATAAAGAAGAAATGGTCCTTTATATTTCATCCTTAAAATGGGAACAATATAAACAGGAACATGAAGAGGATGTAAAGAAGGATGAAGGTAAAGAATTAATGAAGCATATCTATAATCATCGTGATTTCTTTCTTTTATTAGATCAACAGAATCTTACGGGATTAATGTATAAAATATTTGATACTATCTTTGGTAGAAAGGAAAATGAAGATCCTATTCTATCCTATGGTAAATCAATTTTTGTAGGAATGTATTTTGGAGTTGTCTATGAATGGATCAAACAGGGATGTATCGATACACCTGAGGAAGTACAAAAAAAGATAGAGCAGGGTTTTGCCTACGCTATCGCAAATCTTAAGAAATAGTAGTAAATTCTTTATCTATATGGAATAACTTTACCATATTTATGTGCTTGTCCCATATAATAGTTTAAATCTCGTTCACATTCTGTTTGTTCAATTCTTAAGCTTGTTAGATCTAAGATGTGAGCATGTGGACACATGCCATTATGTGAATGATTTCTATGGATAACATATAAATATAGTCTACCACCCTCTCTATGGAATTCAGCTTCTTCATTATTATCAAAATAACTCATATTTTCTATCCTCCTTTTCAATTGATATATACCGAATAATTATCAAAAAGAGTAAGAAAATATATTATTTCTTTGTTTCTGTCCAAATATAAGAGGTTGGCTTAGTTACAACTTTATCTATTTTAAGCTTATAAAACACTAGCATAACAATCATAGGTCCAGCTATTTCTGCTAATGTAACGATTATCAAAGAAATTACTGGAATACCTGGAATCAGTTTATTACATATATTTCTTGAAAATGCCCTAAGATATGTGTGAAAGATATAGATCCATAGGCAATTCTTTCCTATTGATGTGACTATTCCAAAGTTAGAGTCAAACAGTTTAGAAAATAATGATTCAAGGAAAAAGGAAAAGAAAAGAGACACTACAACAGTAATCATAAAGGATAAATATTGATTGTTAAAGGTGGAACAATAAGGCTTACAATTACAGCTATTTCGCTAATATACATTGGGATTTTCTTTAGATCAATAATCTGTTTTCCACATTCAAAATATAACAGTTCATACATTGCTTGAGAGATTGAACCAAAGGATGTGAAAAATCCAATACAAGATAATAGGCAGACTATGATCCAGCTTAGAATCATTTCAATTAAGTATAAGATAATTAGCACATGTAAATACCAGAAATGTCCAATAGGATCAATTAAAAAGTTATAGAGATTCTCAAGACTTGCATTCACCTGTGTATGAACATCCAAAATCTGATGAATACCGATATTAAATAATATATATACGATACTTTGAATGATATATATAATAAAAATATTTAAAAGCTGTTTAACGTTCATATACCTTCTCCTATCTAATACATTATTCAAATTTCTTTATCAAGGAGGATTGATCAAAAATAAATCCGTAAACTAAAAATACCAAAGCTTAATGCTCTGGTATTTGATTTTTAATCCATGATCATTTTAAGATTATTGAATTAATTCATGCTATTTTTTTGATAAGCCTGATAGTCTTTCTTTGTTATTTCAAATAAGGCTAATGCCTGTTCTATGGTAAAAAGATCTGGGTTCTTTTCCACCAGTTTGATTGCTGATTCTATTTTTCCTTTTTTAATTCCTATTTGTATTCCTTGCTGTTCAATTCGATCACTTAAGTTACACATATTCTTATAATCCTCCCTAAATTCCTCAGTTAGATTGATATTGTATTTTTCTTTTAGTTCTTTTATAACTTCATTATAGTCTTTATTACTAAGAAATAAAAGCTTTAAGATATCAATTAATTCTATATGATCTTGATTGTTCTCTCCTATATAAATCATAACGGCCTGTTGTTTATCATAAGTCTTTTTCTTTAAAATAGGTCTTCCCGATAATGATTTACAATTACTTTTTAAAATGTTGATATGACTATATTCATCTGGTGATTCAAATATGATCCAAATACTATAACATTTTAGTATTTTGTAATACTCACTATTTTTAAAATACTTATTTTTTTGCATGCTGATCATTCTAGATAGATAATATATAGCACGAATAACTAATGGATACCCAGGATTTTTCTTATTCTGTGCTTCTATATTCATTAAATAGCTATAATCATGATCAAATTTATTCTGCTTTGCCCTAAACAGTAAATCAAATTTAACTTCTCCTTCTAAAGGATCTTTATCCTCACTATTAAGTGAATGAATCATTCGTGAGTGAGCATCTACAAGTTCATTAAAAGATACCTCATCTAATAACGATTGAATCACATCTATTGAATATTTACTATATTCTTCTACTGCTACTTTAAGTACTCTTGAAGTAATTTCTCGATAGGATAATATTTTCTTGCAATAAGCATCTCTTTTTCTTTTTAAATTTCTTAGACTATTCATGGTTTCCTCCTTCACTATGTTATAGTCAAGAAAAGCAAAAAATTCTTACAAAACAAAAAAAATACCAAAGATTAATGCTCTGGTATTTCATATACGATCTTTAAAAATGATTCTTTAGAAGCTAATGCTTCTTTTAGCCTACCTGTTTTATATAAGCTAACATATATAGCTGCAGCTTTAGCCTGACAATTGATTCCCTTTTTAGGATTAAATACAATATCAGTAAAGCTATCATATTGAATCAGCTGATCAGCTAATTCTTGATTTCTAACTAATGCATTTAAATATAAATAATTATAGAAATAATCATTGGGAATATTTGGAAAGAAATGCTTAAAATATTGAAAACCAATAATGTTTCCACTATTTTTAAGTCTTATATCTTTTTTTGCTTTAGAAGATGATACATAAAGTAAATCTGTATATGGGCCACCATTTTCAAACACCTTACTAGCTTGATATGCTGATTCTACAGAATAGCTACCCTTTGAATTATAAATCATCAAATTAAATGCGCTTAGATCGATCCCTAGTTGTACTTTACTCTTACTTGATATTTCTAATATTTTTCTATCTGGATAAAATGATAGATAATGATGATGTAAAGAATCTATCGATTTTTGATTCTGAGATAAAGCAAAGCCTGGATAGTATTCAAAATCAATTGGAATGATCTGATAATAAGGTGGATGATCTAAAATATAAAAGACGGGTCTATTCGCCATTGTTATCCTCTCCTTTCTTCCATAAAGAATGATCATGTCTAGGTCTAAAGAATCCACTATCTTTTCCTTGTTCATAATCAATATGATATTGATCTAGTAGTGTTGCATATTGATTTAAGGTAGCATAGGTATGAAAATATACCTTTTTAATAGCTTTAACAGGGATATTTTCTAGCACCAATATTTCTGCCTGAGGGTCAGTAGGTTCTTTATCCAATAAACATAAATCTTCTCTTTTTGGACAGTCTAAACGGTCTTTAAAAAGCTGGATAAAAGCAGCTTTCGTTTCTCTATCCTTTAATGGAATACTTGAGATTTCATTGCTGGCTGCATTCTTATAACAGAATGCACAGTTTAACTCTAATACATAGGATGGATCTAATTCTAACACAATATAGGAATGATCTATATGATGACTTCTAATTTTATAAAACATCTTATAATTAGGAGAAGTAATGGATAATGATATACTATCCTGTATATCATCTAATCTTTTTTCATCATTATAGTGATATTCTATCTGATGTTCATTTAAATATTTTCTAGTAAGTAGTCCATTGGTTAATATGCTTTCTAAGTTATCTAAGCAAGTAAAATGGATCAACTTTGTAATATTACGTTTTTCACATTCTTGTATAATTGGGTTCATTGATCGATCACCTCAATTATACGTATACCGAATTTTATTGATACTCTAAAAAATATTATTTTTCTGTTTTAATACGATTGTAAGTAACGTCGTATCTACCTGTTAAAAATCTTCATCCACTTTCTTGAACCTATTTCCACATCATCTTCATAGTCATCAAAATCATTATAGAAGTATTTGATCTGCTCCCTTCCATTTTGATATAGGATACCTAATGTACAGGATGATTCATCATCTAACTGGCCTAAAATAGTAGATAAAGGATATTGTTGAGTATATTGATGAAATAAATTAAGAAAGGATTGTTCATCCATGATTGATTCTATCCTTTGATTATCAATGATTATTATACATTTACCATTCATTATCTAATCCTCCTCTTTTAAGATAGATACATCACTCTGTCTTCTATATTCTATTTTCTTAGCTAGATCAATACGGTGCTGCCAGTTCTGATCATAATTCAGAGAAAAGATACAACTGTACAGTATATTTAAAATCATAACAATAGATTGGTTAGATGCAAAGTTACTGATCTTTGAATACATTTTTTCTCTAGTAGTAACATATAATACCTCATCACAAAGTACACTCAAGGTATTCTCTCCAATTGAAGTAATAGCTAAGGTTGGTAATTTCTTAGACTTTAACTGCAATGCATATTCTAATAATTCTGGGGTCTGACCAGAATAGGATATAAAAATAGAAACAGTATTGCAACCTGTCATATCTATAATATAAGGAAAGTCCTCTGGATTAGAATAGATCTGTACTACTCTTCCTATTCCTCTCATCTTTAAAGCAAAATCATAAGCACATGAAATTGTATTAGTGATTCCAAATATTTGTATCTTTTTAGCGTTATATAACATATAAACTGATTTTTGTAACTGATCGTGATTTAAATAGTTAATTGTATCCTCTATTGAACTAATGCATAATTCAGCTATAGAATGACTGATTGTTTCAAAATCATCATACTTATGAAAAGGAATATTTGCATCTATACTATTATTATGATGAATATATTTACCTTCCTCTATGATTTTAGCTTTTAATTCTTTCCATCCTTTTAGACCTACTTTATTAGCTACTCTAACAATTGTAGAAGGAGCTGTATAGGTTTCTTTAGCTATTTTACTAATAGATAAATGTAAAATTTCATTTTGATGTTTAACGAGATAATCTGCAACGATCTTCTCGTTCTCTGTAAATTGGTTTTCCTCTAATTTTTGAATAATTAACATAGTATCACTTCCTATAAAGCTATCATAATTCTAAACAATAATAAAAGCAAAGCTCTTTTTTTAATTTAGAACTATTTTCTAAAATATTATTTTTCATTGAATAATCCTAGAAATTTTTTCAAAAGTATGCAAAGATTAATGCATTTTTTCGTATGTACAAATATAATAAAATCAAGTAAGGAGGAAAAGAAGAATGATCCATTTTGAAAGAGAAGTTGTAGATTACAAATTAATGAATGAAATGCTTAAAATGTTTGATACTGTTCATATTGCGATGAATGACAATGATGGTTATCCTTATGTATTACCAATCAGCTATGGTTATGAACTAACAGATACAGAATTAACTGTATTTATTCACTTTATGAAGAAAGGAAAGAAGGTTGAATTATTTAAAAATAATCCAAAGGTAGCCTTAGCATTTAGTGACTTTAATGATTTTCCTGATCGTAAGTATAAAGGACATTATCATGATTATAGAAGTGTATTAGCTAAAGGTATTATCACATTACTTGAATATAAGGACGATCCTGAATTATGGGAAAAAGGATATAATCTACTTTACACATGTAATAATCGTGATATTAAACCGTTAAGTGATCGTAAAGTAATTCCTAATATGTATATTGGAGTAATCAGATGTCCTTTAGAAACAGTTACAGCAAAGTCTGAATTTCCACTAAGAACTATTGAAGATGTACCATTTATGAACGTCTACGAAAAAGAATTAGATGATACACCTTTTGATATTTCAGATATTATTCAAGACCGTAAAGCAAGAATGAAAAAATAAGAGATCAATAAAGTAAGTTTATTACTTACTTTATGACCTCTTTTTTATTCCAATTGATTTTAATAACGTCTTAGATTGTAATAAGTAAAAGTTCTTCTTTACAAAAAAGGACTTTGAGAGATTACTTTTTCAACCTGGTATAAATTAAATTCTAAATCTCCGTTTTTAAATTCATAAGGAACTAAAGCTATAATCATAGAAAAATATCCTTCATCTTCTCATTTAATCTATATAATAGCACATTTATCTTAAAAAAATATATTCGATCAATAATCTTTGGTTTGACATCTTACATAACTCTATCTAACGATTAAAAAAATAAAAAGTTTAAGTAATTTCACTATTTTCAGGCAATAACAAATAGGAGGTAATTATAATATGAGTTATAAAACAAACTACAAAG
>R17__coassemble_580_pt1 | contig 15764 bp, 15 predicted proteins | sample R17__metabat2_high_PE_012 | metagenome-assembled genome bin R17 | reverse complement strand
CATACCTTAGATACCCATAAACCACTGTTTCCTAATCTTACGTATTCCATATTTTGATCTCCTTTACTTTGTTGATAATAGTATATCAGTTATGAATTGATCAGCAATTTTCTTTACTAATCTCTAAAATAAGTATAACTAATCAAAACAAATAAAAGAATACCCACATTTTTAGATTTGGGGCATAAATCCCATATACTTATAATTGGGAATTGGTTTATTATTTATATTTATTATACTTAAATCAACTGATAAATTAGTTTTTTAAATGAATTGGATAAGTAAATCAAATTGATAGAAAAAAGATTCAATTATAAACTAATAATAAGAAAGAGAGGATTGAAAATGAAAAAATTAGGTTTTGGATGTATGAGACTGCCAAAAGCAGATCCAAATGATCGTAGCAGCATTGATTATGATAAATTTAGTCATTTAGTAGATTTATTTATTGCAGAAGGATTTAATTACTTTGATACAGCTTATAAATACTGTGGAGGAAATAGTGAAGTAGCATTAAGAAAATGCTTAATTGACCGTTATCCACGTGAAAGCTATATTCTAACAACAAAGCTATCAAATGAATTTATGAAATCAAAACAGGAACAGGAAGATGTCTTCCAGGATCAGTTAAAGAGATTAAACTGTGGCTATTTTGACTATTATTTACTTCATAACCAAGGGGTTTATAATTTACGTAAATCAGATCAGTTTGATTCTTTTGCCTTTGCACAGTCTAAAAAAGAAGCTGGATTAGTTAAAAATATAGGAATGAGCTGGCATGATTCAGCAGAATTATTAGATCAGGTATTAACTGCTCATCCTGAATTAGATGTAGTTCAATTACAGTTAAATTACCTTGATTGGGATAATGAAACTATTCAATCAAGAAAATGCTATGAAGTATGTGTAAAACATGGTAAAAAGGTATTTGTTATGGAACCTATTAAAGGTGGTACTTTAGTAAATGTTCCTGAAGAAGTAGAAAAGATGTTTAAAGAATATCATCCTGATTTATCAGTAGCTTCATGGGCTATTCGTTTTGCAGCCAGTCATGAAAATGTTGCTATAGTATTATCAGGAATGAACGAAGAAGACCAGGTATTAGATAATACTTCTTATATGAAGGATTTTATTCCTATGAATGAAGAAGAACTGGCTATCTGTGAAAAAGCAGCTAAGATCATTCAATCTAAGGTAATGATCCCATGTACAAAATGCAGATACTGTACAGAAACATGTCCAAAGAATATTCCTATTCCAGATTACTTCCAGTTAGTTCAGGAAGGACATACTACTACACAGTTAGTTTACTATTTCAATATGACACAAACTCATTCAAGAGCTGGAGACTGTATCCAATGCCACCAATGTGAAAAACATTGTCCACAGCATATTAAGATCGTTGATTTACTGAAGGATATCTCAGCTCAATACGATGGATTTAAAGGATGGTAAAACAATAGGACCACTTATAATAAGCGGTCCTTTTCTAAACATTTTAAAATCTGTTTTCTTCTGATATGTTCCCCAATAATAATCAGTTCTACCAATACATCCTGTTTTACCTTTCTTATAGAGACTGTCTTAGAAGTACAATTCACTTCATATAGATTACCATCTATATCCTGTGTATATCCCTTAATACGATAAATCAATCCACATTCATTCGTTGTAAATACATCCTTTATATTTTGAGTCATAGTCTTCTCATCTTTAAAGGTTACATTTACTTCCAAGGACTGATAAACCTCCATATGATTAAATACCATACGATCATGAACATAACGTCCATAGAAGGCATCCATAAATTCCTTAAAATCTTGATTTGTTAGTTCATTCCATGGTTTACTATAAATCGGAGCCAATAGTCCTGGACATCCAAATTCTTCCATTAATGCATTGATTTTCTCTATAGCTATATCCTTTTGTCTAGTATCTAAATATTGTGTTTTAGACATAATTACATAGCCTGAAGCTAACAGCTGTGAAAACATCAGATACTTTGATTCCTTAGATAAATGATCTAATTCTAAAGGATCTATAATTGTGATAATACTTCCTATCTCACAGACTGACTGCAGCTGTGGTAAGGATAATGTATCAAAGAACTCATCTACATCATAGATCCCTGATGGTTCTACAATAATACGATCACAACCACTTTTAGCACTTTCCTCTAACATTTGAATAAAAGCACTCTTTCCTACACAGCACATACACATCCCCGCTAGATCTTCTATTTCTAAATGTTCTTCCTCTAAAAAATGAGTATCTATATTGCTATCCCCAAATTCATTTTCTATAATACGAATTGATAACCCTTGTTTTCTAAGATATTGAATATATTGATGAATAAAGGTTGTTTTCCCTGCTCCTAAAAATCCTGTAATTAAATCCACTGTAACCATTTCTCTCACCCTCTTGGTTACTATTATAATCAATCATTATTTATTTTCTAGTGTATATAAACCATGAAATAAACCTTTTTGATTCATCAGCTCATCAAAGCTTCCTGTTTCCTTGATCATTCCATCCTTCATAAACAAGATTTCATCAAATAGTACTAGTTCATCCTTCTCTAAATGATGGGTGATTATAATAGAGGTAGTATCCTTTAAATCAAGAATTGTACGAGTAATTGCATGAGCTGTTTCATGATCTAAGGAGCTGGTTGCTTCATCGATCAATAAAATATGATGTAAAGAATATAAGGCTCTGGCAATAGATATTCTTTGCTTTTGACCACCAGATAGCCTATTTCCATTTTCTCCACATTTTGATTCATTGATCCCGCTTAATTTTGTTTTCTGTAGAATAGACTGATACAACTGCTCATCTACATTTTGAAACATAGTGATATTATCCTGCATACTTTCATCAAAGATAAATACATTCTGATCAATAAAAGAGATCTGTTCGTATAAGGAACTTAAAGATAGAGTTTTTAATTCCTCCCCTTCATATAAAATACTACCACTATAATCTTTAAAATACCCCATTAAAGCTTTTATTAGAGTTGTTTTACCACTGCCAGAAGGACCAACTATCGCATATTTCTTTCCTTTTTCAAAACAACAGCTAATATGCTTTAAAACCATTTGATCATCATATCCACAGGATAGATCATTAACTATAATATGTTCAATATAGGTATTAAGATCTTTCTCTGGGGTTTTCTTTTCAATCGCTGTCGATAATTCCATCTTTTGAAGAATACCTTTTGCAGCCTTAATATTAGCTATATCACTTGGAATCATCTGTAATGGTCTTACAATACTATTAATTAAATTTACAAAGATAATAACTGTTCCAGCAGAGATCCTTCCTTTAATTGCTAATAGACTACCACAAAATAAGATTACAAACTGAGTACTGACCATTAAATCAGAGGTAACTGAATTAACATTAGAAAATAATCTATACCTTTGATTTCTGCTATTTTCTAGAGATTGATTCATTTCATGAAATAGTTCTACTCCTTTATTTTCCTTACGATAGCTTTTTAAAGTCACAAAACCATTCAATAGATCCTTTAATCTACTAATATATAGATCATTATGATCAGATAGTTCTTTTTCCTTTTTTACCATTGTATTCGACATCAAAGCAGTAAATATAACTGGGATCATAGAACTGATCAAAGCAATAAAAGTTAAGGTTATAGAATAATAGAGTAACATAGCTAAGGCAATCATGGCAGATAAAAAGCATGGAACTACATCTACAATAGGGATCAGATACTGATCCTTGATTACAACAATATCATTACTTAATCCAGATAAAAAGGAAGAAGTAGCAGTACTTTGAAACTGTTGGAGTGGTAGACCTACAATTCTTTGAAATACTTTTCGTTTATATTCTTCCAGACTTTTCTTGATATAATATCCTTCACTTAAATTACGAACAACAGCAATCAATAAATCTACTAAAACAATCCCAATAACAAACGATCCTAAACGATAGAGATTATTAAAGCTATTGAGTGCAATAAGATCAATAAAAGTACCAAGCAGCCATGAAAAGACTAAATTCATACATAATTGAAGAGTTGATAATACAATGGTTAATAGGTAAATTCCTCTATTGTTTGAATCAATCATTTTCTATCTCCTTTAATAGTGGTTCTGTTCTTTTTTCTATCGCATAATAGTAATACTGTTGATCTTCACACATCCATCTAGCTAATAGCATAAAAGGAATATAAGCACGATAATCCTTAATAGAATACATTATACTATCCCCTGTTTCTAGCTGTATAGATTGTTGATCCAATAGATTTGCTTCAACCATTAAATCTAATACTTCCTTAGCTTCATTACGATCTATCTTTAGTTTTTCTGAGATTACATTCAGTAAATGATATTTATTTTTCTGCTGGTATAAATAATTTAAAATATCTAAACTATGATCATAGCTTAATGCTTTAAATAGTTTAGTATACTCTTCTTTTTTACCAAAGGAAGCCAAATACCCTTCTTCACCTTCTGCCATGATCATATAGAATGGATGATCCTTGTCAGGTGAACTTAAAGCTATTCCTTCATTTGAACTAATAAAAGAACGTAAGTATTGTCCCTTATTAGATGATACATCAAGTAATGGAGGGGTATCTAATACATAAGGATTTATCTTTATAAGTAGTTCACATAGCTTGTGCATTCTTTGATCCTTTGGAATAGTGCTTAAATAATTAGAAAGCATCTCTTCAATATGAATTGGGTCCTTCATTTCCCTTCCAAATAGCGTTTCTATAGATACTCCTAACAGATCAGCAATAACAGGGATCAGACTTATATCTGGAGTACCCCCATTTTCCCATTTACTTACAGCCTGACTGGATACCCCTATAACTTTTCCTAGTTCTTCCTGAGTTAGTCCTCTTAATTTTCTATATTTGCTGATATCAGCATACAAATCACCTCAACTATAACTATATTATACAACAAGCTTCAGTTGTATTATATAGAGATATTTTTGAGTTTATACAATCATTAGTTGATTTTTATTATAAAGAAAAGCTTAGAAAGCATTATTACTTTCTAAGCTAATCTAGATAGTTGGTTTTATGGTTAGAATTATTGTTTTTAGTTTATTTATTTAATAATGACATTGCCCAATCAAATACAGCTTTACCATTCATTGATCCATAATCTCTCATATTGATCATTTCTACTGGAATTTTATCTCCGTATTCGCTCTTGAAGGCTTTTAATTTATATCTGATTTGTGGTCCTAATAATAAGATATCAAAAGCTTCCTGATTCTTTACATTAGCTTCACCAACAGCCCAGATTTGAGCTTCTACACCTTTTTCGGCAGCAGCATCTTTCATATGTTCAACTAATAATGAAGTTGACATACCACCAGCACAGCATAATAAAATTTTTACCATTTTTATTTCCTCCTTATTTCTTTATCTTAATTATATTTATTTCTAGCAGATTCACAATATAAGCATCCTCTAATGAAATATTTTCTTAATGACCATTAATATTTAGTATAGAAATTCAGAGAATATATTTCCGTAAAACAAAAGATCAGAATAATTCTGATCCTTTTAACGTACAAAATTAGTTAATTTCTTTGTATTAACAGGATGATCGATTCCATTTTGTTTACCAGCTTCAATACACTTTAATAACCATGCCATATTCTTAGCTAAATTGATCATAGTGTTGACTCCTTCTTCATCCTTCATAACATCTTCTGCACTATATCCATGAATATCATTCCAATAGGTTGATGATACAATAGGCATCTGATTAATACTAAAATACTTATTGATTACTTCCATACTGGTTAGATTTCCTGCTCTTCTACTAGATGAGATATAAGCAGCAGGTTTAAAAGCAAAGTTCTTTCCTCCACTATAGAAGCAACGATCCATAAAATCAATTAGTCGTCCACTAGGATGAGCATAGTATACAGGTGAACCAAAGATAAATCCATCTGCATCCTTTGCCTTCTCTACAAATTCATTGACTAGATCATTACTAAATACACATTTTCCTATTTCTCTGCATTTCATACAGGCAATGCAATCTTGAATTGGTTTTGTTCCTAAATAGAAGATCTCTGTTTCAATTCCTTCTTCATTTAAAGTTTTAGCGATAATACTTAACCCTGTGTATGTACATCTTTCTTTAAAGGAACTACCATTGACTAATAATACCTTCATAACTATTCCTCAAAATTACATTTTGTTGTAGCTAACATAGCTAATGATTGAGGAGTAACCTTATAGATTGGTTCATCCTTAGCCAGGGTTGCTAATTGATCCATTTCTTCATCTGTCATAGTAAAATCAAAGATCTTAGCATTTTCTTCTATATGATTAAATGAAGTAGATCCTGGTACTAAAGCAAAGTTCATTTGAGTATGCCATCTTAAAATAATCTGAGCAGTAGATTTGTTGTATTTCTTAGCTAGATCTATGATCATTGGTTCATTTAATAAACCACTATTACCATGTCCCAAAGGCCACCAAGACTGTAAGACAATATTGTGTTCATCACAATAAGCCTTTACTTTGCTTGCAGGCCAGTATGGATGACATTCTACCTGCATGATCTGTGGTACAATTTCTGTATTTGCTAATAGATTTTCTAACTGTTCAACGGTAAAGTTACAGATCCCAATTGCTTTGATCTTTCCTTCTTTATAAGCTTTTTCTAACATTTTATAGGCATAGATATAGTTATTAACTGGATGATGTAGTAAAAATACATCTACATAATCTACCCCTAATCTTTTTAATGTATCATCGATCGCATGATCATTTTCATATAGAGTAGGTCCTAGTTTAGTTTCTAATACATAAGCTTCTCTAGGTAATCCTGAAGCTTTTAGTCCTTCTCCTACTTCTACTTCATTGCCATAACGATTAGCTGTATCAATTAATTCATAACCATGATTTAAAGCAAAAGCTACATTATCTGTAATCTGATTTCCAAACTGTCTAATAGTTCCAAACCCTAATTTAGGTAATTGAAAACCATTATTTAAAGTAATATATTCCATTTATTGATCCTCCAATTCTTACAGTTTTATTTTATAATCCAACTATAGAATTGTACAATATTTTTTATTTATACCACTATTACAATTCGTTATTGTGATAAAGAATCATTACATAGCTCAATTAAACCATCTAACATATAGTTATAGGCATCCTTAACGTGGAAGAATTCAGGAATACTATCCTCTGGAACAAAGGATAATAGCTTCTTTTTGATTTCTTCCATATCTGGTGTCATTGGAGAACGAATTGCGACTGCTTCAGGACCAAATAAACAGATCGCAGGTAAAATAGATTTAGTAACCAATTCTACTACTCCCTGTTCAGTCCATGCTAAATCATCAATTTCATCTGAAAATTGCATTCTCTTTAAGAAATATCTGATTTCCCCACTGATTCCTTCTTTTCCATAAACTACCTGTCCATTGACTAATAATGCCTGTCCACCACAGCCATAACCAAAAGGCTGTGAATGGAATAATATATTCTTATATTCATTATGAGCAAGACCAAATCCTACTACAGCAGTTTTAGTATTATTAACTAAAAGTACATCTATATGATATTTATTCTCTAAACGTTCTTTGATATTTTCTTCATCTATACCAACTCCAATAATATGATGATCACTGGTGATCTTACCTGGAGTAGCAATACCAATTAAATCTATTTCTTTATATTTAACTAAAACAGTATCAATAATATTATCTAGATCATAGTAATTTGTAGATGGTTTAATCAGCATATTACTATCAATGATATTACCACCATTAAAATAACGATAGTATAATCTGGTCTGAGCCTGATTTTGTACAATTACAATGGTTAAGATCTTCGAATCACATATCTTATGACAACAACATTCTTCTTCTGTATTTTGCTGTTTCTTTTCCTCAATAAACTTAGCCATTTCTTCTTGAATAAACTTTATTCCATTAAAAGCATCATAGGAAGCAAAAATATTAGTAGGAATTCTTAATACCAGTTTTTCAGGTAAAGAATCTCTAATACGATTATACATATAAGAGATCTGTGGGGCGATCAATACTATATCGTAATCCTCTACTACTTCATAAATACTTGTATAAGGTACTGCTTCAAAATGAGCATTAAATCCTATATTTTGAGAAGCTTCATTCATCTTTTCTGCAAACATATAGGTTGTTAGTCCTGCTGAGCAGGATAATAATACCTGTAATGTTTTTTGAGATTGTAAAGCTAATAAGGATTCAATCATTTCATCATACATTTCATGTGAATGTTCCTTTTCAGTTAATTCAAAATGTAAATAGAATTTTGTTTCTTCATCCTTTTTAGAATTGATTTCAAATTCAACAACCACAAATTCATCAATGGAATTAAAGCGAATTTCTGTAATCGCTGCATCAGTGTCTATTACATACTTCGTATCATCTACTATATTGATTTCATATCCTTGATTATGATGGGATAAGATCCATTCCTGGTATTCCTGTAAATTAATGTTTTTTTCGTCCATATTCATTACTCCTTTTTTATTAAAATATCAAAATAATATCGACTATTACAATATAATTTAAAAAAGATTCCTTAAGGAATCTTTAGTCATGAATATTTCTGTTACAGATAAAGGCTACTAAGTTTGGATCAAAGTGATTAATAATTTCACTATGATCTAAAGTTAAAGCAGATACTGCATTCATTTCTTCTTCTGTTAAGTTAAAATCTAAGACATCCATATTCTGGATCATACGTTCACTATGAGTAGATTTAGTAACTACTACAACCCCTCTTTGTACATTCCATCTTAATGCTACCTGAGCAGCAGTTTTACCATATTTATTTCCGATTTCAGTTAATACAGGATGAGTGAAGATTCCATGCTTTCCTTCAGCTAAGCTTGCCCATGCTTCAGGTACTACACCATATTTCTTACAAGTATCAACAGATAACTGTTGAGCAAAGAATGGATGTAATTCAACCTGGTTAACCATTGGTTTGATTTCTACTGTTTCACAGAAGTTAGCTAAAATATTAGGGAAGAAATTAGATACACCAATTGCTTTTAATTTACCAGCTTTATATGCATCTTCCATTGCTCTCCAGGCAGCAAAGTAATCTCCCATAGCCTGATGTTCAAGATATAGATCTAAGTAATCTAAACCTAAGTTATTTAATGAAGTATCGATTGCTTTAGCAGCCATATCATAGTTCTTCATATCCTGTACCCACATCTTAGAGGTAATAAATAATTCTTCTCTGGTAACTAATCCTTGATCGATCGCTTCTTTGATTCCTTCTCCAACAGCTTTTTCATTCATATAGCTTGCTGCTGTATCAATTGCTCTATATCCTACCTTGATAGCATCTACTACGATCTGTTTACATAAATCATGATCTGGTACCTGAAAAACACCAAATTTTAAGACTGGCATAGTATTGCCATTTGCTAATGTTACATATTCCATTGTTTTATTCTCCTATTAATATACTAAAGCAGTAAAAGTAAACTGCACTAAATGATTTTGATAATATACTTCTGTTGTCATAAAGTGATGAGTGGTTGATTTACCATCAAGTAATAGGCCATAATCCACATCACTGATCACGATCTGTGTATCTCCATAAACCTTACATTCCTGTTTATGAAGTTCTACATTTGTTGGCTGAAAGATTTTCTGATCATAGAATGACAGTTCATGCTCAAGGGTGGCATTTCCACCAATATGCACAAAATAACAATCAGGATCAGCGATCTCTCTCATTGTCTTGGTATCACTCTTTAATGTAGCTTCCAAAACTTCTTCGATAATTCAATTGCATTAGTCATGGATCTTTAACCCCATTAATCTTGTAGCGTTAGACATATCTTCTGGATCATGTGTTCCTTTTCCTGTATCTAATGCTCTAATTGAATCCATTTCTTCATTAGTTAATTCGAAATCATAGATATCGATATTTCCTTTGATTCTTTCATCATTAGTTGATTTAGGCAGAACAATAACTCCTTCCTGTACTTCAAATCTTAAGATGATCTGTCCTGCATTCTTATTGTATTTCTTAGCTAATGCTGTAATTACTTCATTATTTAATAATGCCTGATTACCATGTCCTAGTGGGAACCATGCTTCTAGCTTAATATCGTATTTAGCCATTTCTGCTCTTAATTCTTTTTGTTGGTAGGTTGGGTTAAATTCAACCTGATTTACTTGTGGCATAATAGTATAGGCATCTTTAAATTCATTAAACAGGTTAACAGTCTGATTAGAGATTCCGATATTCTTTAATTTACCTTCTTTGTAGGCTTCTTCTAAAGCTTTCCAAGATCCCTTAACATCTCCATAAGGCTGATGTAATAGGTATAAGTCAATATAATCAGTACCAAGCTTATCTAAAGAGTTCTGAATTCCAACCTTAGCCTGTTCATAACCATAATCCTGTAACCATAGTTTAGAAGTAATAAAGATTTCTTCTCTGGCAATTCCACTATCCTTAATAGCGTCTCCTACTCCTTTTTCATTCATATAACCTGCTGCTGTATCGATATGTCTATATCCAGCTTTTAAAGCCTTTAATACAGCATCATAGGTATCCTTCCCATCTGAGATCATAAATACTCCAAAACCTACTGATGGGATCTTATTCCCGTTGTTTAATACGATTTCCTTCATTATTCTTTCCTCCTATAATTGTTGATTTGCTTTCATAATTTCTGCTAGTTTAATATCATCCTTGATATATCTTGCTTCTGGATTTTTATCCATATATTCTAGCTTAATAGCTTTTCTTGGACAATGATGTACACAAGCTAAGCAGAATTCACATTTAGATGATTTACGTCTCGCTTTATGATCTACGATTTCATTAATTCCTCTTGGACATACTAGATTACAGATACCACATCCAACACATAAATCAGTATCAATATAGATAGATGAACCATCATTGAACTTAGGATCTCTAGAATGAACGATTTTATAAGCTTCTCTGCCATGTTCACTCGATTCAACGATTCCTTCTTCTCTATTAGCAATTCTTGCTTTAATTCTTTCTAGCTGTTGAGGAATTTCCTTATCGATAGCTTTTTCTTCGTTCATATCAAATGATGGCAGGTAGTTATCTACCATTTTTAATACTTCAACCATTTTCACATCTACACCATGATCATGTAAGAATTGATAAGACCATTCAGATACAACACTATATTCCTTACCATAGGTACAGATCATATAGATGTAATCTGCTTTAAATGTACCCTTTTCAATAAATTCTCTTACGATCTTTGGTAATTCTGCTGCATAGTCTGGAACTACAAAGCCAATTACTTCATCCTCCCATACTAATTCCTGATTACGTAATGCCTGTGGGATACTTACTAGCTTTGAATCTAATTGTTTGGCGATTGATAAACAGTTTCCTGTTGCTGTAAAGTAAAATACCATATAACCATCTCCTCTTATCTTTTACACCTTTATTCTAGAATAAAAATTGATTATAGTACAATATTCCTTATTCATACCACTATTACATTTTGTTATAGATAAATAAAGAATAAAAGAATATAATATAATTGATAGGGGATGGTAGTATGGAATTACAACAGTTAAAGTATTTAATCGCAATATATGAGGAAGGAAATATCTCTAAGGCAGCTAATAAGCTTATTATTTCTCAACCAGCAATAACTAGATCTATTCAAAGATTAGAGGATGAATTAGGATTAGAATTCTTTACACGTACTAAAAATAAGATCACCTTTAATGAAGATGGATTAGTAGTAGTAGAATACGCTAAAAAGGTTGTAAAAGAAGTAGATGAAATGGAAAAAGGTATTCAGAATTATATTCAAAATAAGAATATGATCTCTATTGGATGCTGTGCTCCTGCCCCACTATGGGGATTATATTATTTAACTAAAGGTAGTAAACGTCAGCATATTGTAACGGAACATACAGAAGAAATTATAGAAGGATTCTATAATCATGAATTCAATTTGATTGTATTAGACTATCCCATTTCTCATAAAGATATTATTACTATACCTTATATAAAGGAACAGCTTTATTTAGCTGTCACTAAGAATGATCAGTTTGCATCTTATAAAGAGATCACCTGGGATCAGATCAATGGTAGAGCTTTATTAGTTCTTGATTCAGTGGGCTATTGGCGTGATATCTGTGATTATAATCTAACTGATTCTAAAATTGTTTATGAGGATCCTGAAACCTATAATATTTTAAGTGAATATACTCCTTTACCACAATTTAGAACGAATATTACGATTCAAAGAAATAAAGATATTGAAGATAAGGTCTATATTCCAATTACTGATTCAGATGCTACGCTAAGCTTCTATCTTCATTATTATAAAAAGGATCATCAGTTTGATATCTTAAAGGATAAAATAGAATCTATTCCTTGGGATCAGTTAAGTTCAGCTATATTGGAGGATGATTAATAATGGAGCTGATTCAATTAAGATGTGTATTAGCCCTTAAAGAGTATAAAAGCTTTACTAAAGCAAGCCAGGCATTATATATCTCCCAGCCCTATTTATCTCAATTGATCAAAAAATTAGAGGATGAACTAGGATCAAAGCTTTTTGAACGTTCTACTCAAACTCTTAGACTTACTGAATTTGGAGAAAGATTCGCTATAAAAGCACAAAAAGTAATCAATGAAATGAATGAATTAGAGGAATTATGTAATCAAAATAAGGTACAGCTATCTATTGGTTTTCCTGAACGTATGAAAATAATTCATTTACCTGAACTATTAACTGAATTCTATCTTAATCATAAGGATTGGACCATTAAGATCAATACCTATAAGGAAAATGAATTAGATTCCTTATTTGATGATTCTAAGGTTGATATTCTTTTTGCCAGAGAGAATCTATGTGCAAAGTATAAAAATGATTCTCGCTTTACTGTTGATACATTTTTTAGAGATCCTGTAATGGTCGTAATGAGAAAGCAGCATCCATTAGCCAAATATCCTGTAATCACTAAAGATCAGATTATAACCTCTAAAATATACTCTCATATGAAAGGATCTGCATTAAGAGAAAGTATCTTTGAACATATTACTGTACAAGATCCAGATCAGCAGATTATAAATTTTTATACTGATAATTATGATATGATTTCTAAAATGCTGCATGATCATGATGTTATTGCTTTAGCGAATCAATCCTTTGCTGACTATTATAACCTGCATGCAATTCCTCTTGATCCTTTTCATCATAATGATGCAATTGCAATCTATAGGAATAAAGCTTCCTGCTATGTTCAAGAGCTTGTTCAATTTATCGAGCAATACTACAAAGAAGGCTGAGCTAATGCCCAGCTTTTAATAACGATCCTCTGATAAAGGTAAAGGTATATCCTTCATCATACATTCATATTTTCCTTCGTAATTCTCTTTCCATTCCTGTTTTGCTTTTTCTACTAATTCTGGATGTTCCACAAAGGTTTCAAAGGCTAAAGCCATTACCTCTGCTGCTTTATGCATTCCTTTATATCCTATTGTAGATTTACCACAGGAAGTCTGATACCATGTATGTCCAGCAGAACACAATGGTCTTGTAGCTGCAAAGAAATAGCCTGTAGGAACTACATATCCTACATCTCCAACATCGGTTGAACCAAAGATATATTGATCTGACATACATGGATCAAAGGTAATAATCGAATCATGAAGTAATGATCGTGTAGAATATTTTCTTTGGAAGCTAGCTACATTCTTTTTCATATCTTCTGTATAGTTGTCTACCATTGCTTTAGCGAATGCTTTTTCTTCCTCACTATATTCATTTACCCCACATAATTCAAAACAGTCACTTAATACCTGATTTACTATATAATTATAATCACAATCAGCATACCCCATTTTTGTAGCGATTTTGACCTTTGTTTCAGTCATTAGGCATGCTCCTTGAGCAATATTATCGATTCTTCTTTCAATATCACGAATCTGATCAAGCTTTGGAGCACGAATTCCATAAATCAACTGAGCATGATCCTGTACCACATTTGGTGCTTTTCCTCCTACATCTAAATAAGCATAATGCACTCTTGCTGAAGAAATAATATGTTCTCTTAAGTAATTAACTCCTACATTCATTAATTCACAGGCATCTAAAGCACTTCTGCCTAGTTCTGGATTACTTCCCGCATGACTGGTAATTCCAAAGAATTCATAGGTTTTCATTTTAACTCCAATATGTGGAGTAGCAGGAATTTCATTTTTAAAGCTAGGATGCCATCCATAGATCAAATCACATTCATTAAATACTCCATAATGTGCAAAGAATGGTTTGGCTCCTAAAGTTTCCTCTGCAGCACATCCATAATAGATCACAGTTCCTTCTTTTCCTGTAGAATCTAAATAATCTTTAATAGATAAGGCTGCTTCTAAAGCTCCAGAACCAATCAGATTATGACCACATCCATGACCATTTTCTCCATCTAAAATGGCTTCTTTATAGGTTATAGATCCCTTTTGAGATAGATTAGGTAAAGCATCAAATTCTCCAAGTAATCCAATCACTGGATGACCATGTCCATATCTAGCAATAAAAGCAGTAGGAAGCTTTAATACCTTTTCTTCTACCTGAAAGTTTTCTTCCTTTAATGCCTGAATCAATACCCGAGATGATTTAACCTCTCTATGTCCCAACTCTGCATATCCCCATATCTGATCAGAAATCTTTTCTATTTTATCTTTTCTATTTTCAATTGATTTTCTAATATTTTCTAGCATATGATCACTCCTTATCTATATCTATTGTAACATCTTCCTCTTATTTATTACTAATAGCAATCAAAAATACTTTTATAACTATCAACAATAAAGACAGGTATTATTCTACCTGTCCTTTATATTCATTATAGGCTAAACTATTCTGTCTTCTTTTTGATTCATGAAGATCATCTTCAACAACCTCTACTTCTTCTTCTAGTCTTAATTTCATCTGTTGAAGTAATTTAATGATTTGAGTGATCTGATAAGATGAATGAAATAAGTGATAATTGATTTTCTCTAAAGCAGATTCTTTGATTCTAAACATTTCTGATAAAGAAATATCTCGATCAAAGTCTAATGGATATTTTGGATAATTATGATCTAATGCTTCTATCTTTTTATAGAGTTCACTTAAAGCTTTCATAGCTTCATTTCCACTTTGAATAGCCTGTTTCTTATATTTACTAGATGTTCTTTCATCTTCATCACTTATAAATACAGGAGTACTTGAGATCATAACTAAATTATCTTCATCCTTACTATCATTATATTTCTTGATCATCTTTCTTGTTTCATAAAAGGATGGAATAATCTGATCTAATAGCTTTAGAGATTGTTTATAGGTTTGGTATTGCTCATTTCTTAACTGTATTCTTTCATCAAAGGCACTTAAAACCTGTTTATATTCAGGATGCATCTTACTTACATATTCTTCCTGTAATTGATATAGTTGTTGATATTCCTTTTCGCATTCTTTGATCTTAGTTAATTCTTGTTCAAGTAAATTGATTCTTTTTAAAATCGTCTCCATTTCAACTTGAAGATGATTTAGATCTTTAGTTGTTTTATCTATTCTTTTTTCTTTATTTTGGATAGTACTATGATAAGTCCCAAAGATTGTATTGACAATTTTACCTGAAATAGAACTCTGATATTGTTCAAGCTCTTCTAAAGACTTATCTAGTTTTTTATTCTGTTTGTTCTTTTTCTCATTATATTGTAGATATAGTTTTTCTAATTC
>R17__coassemble_576_pt1 | contig 15987 bp, 13 predicted proteins | sample R17__metabat2_high_PE_012 | metagenome-assembled genome bin R17 | reverse complement strand
ATATGGGATATAGTGAAGATTTAAATCAGATAATCAATATAAGCTATACTACACTAGAGGGAAATGAAATCACAAAAAGCTATTCTCTATGTGGTATTGTGAACAGATTTACTACCTTAACTGAAAAGCCTAAGCTGATTACGACTCCTACGAATGATTCAATTAAGGAATACTATTATTTTAAGGGAAGTATCAACTATAATGATTTTTGGGATGATGAAACACTCTATAATCAATTCCAGCAATATCAGAATATCTTTACAAATAGAACAATGTATTATAAACGTGCTAATACGAATCTAACCTTTGAACTGATCGTAGTTATTATGTTTTTATCTATGATTCTAAGCTATATCAATATGAACAGAATTGTAGGAAATCAAAGAAATCAGATTATATTACTTAGAGGAATTGGCGCTAAAAAGAGTCAGATCACAATATGGATGTTTGGTCAGATACTGATCTTAAGTATAATTGGTTTACTATTAGGGTTTATAGCTGGCTTTGGTATTTCCTATATTGCGGTAAAAAAGGCTGGTATTGCCTACTATATCGATACTGAACTAATTATTGAATATACCATTCTTGTTTTATTACCAATCATTTTTGGAGTAATCTTCCCTACCCTTAAAGCTATGAATGTACCTTTAACAGGAAGATTTGAGAATAAAGTCAGAAAAATCCATAGTAATGGTTCAAAGATGATCAATTCCCGTTTCTTAATTACAAGAAGATTATCTCTACATTTATTTAAATCGATTCTAATGATCTTAGCAGCATCCTTATCTATGACTTTGATTATAGTAAATGGAATAAAGATCTTGAATCAACAGCCAGTAAGAAACTGGAAATATCAGGATTATGTGTATGATTATCATGTATCTGGATCAAATCAGATAGATAGTGAAGGAAATGAAATACCAGCAAAGCCTTTAACTACAGAGGATCTTACGACCATTAGAAATTTAAGTAGTGTAACTGATATTTATTATATGGGATACAGTAATGAAAAAATAGATTTAGGTAGAGAGAATGCTTATATACGAGGATGTTATGCTGGATATAGTGAGCTGAATGACAAAGCCTATGGAAGGATTTGTACTTTAGATTTCTATCAGTCTGACTTTTTGGATCAATATGAGATTGATTTAGAGGAATATAATAAGGGAAATATAGTGATGATCTTTTTACCTGAAGATATCTATTTTGATGAAGGTTACTTTGATTATTTAAATATCAATATCTTTACGATAGATACTAAATACTATGATTATCCTCACAGCCATAAGGTATTAGATGAAACAATTCATGTGGGGGATCATTTTGAATACAATGGAAAACAGATCACAATTGGAGCTATTATTACAGATATTACTGAACTTCCTATTGATTTACGTGAACCTTATAGTATTATTGCTTCTAGTGCATTACTTGCTACTCCTGATGATTATGAACATTCGATTGCTTTAAATGCAGATGGAAGTGTAGATGAAGATGTAATGATCGCCAAGCTTCAAAGCCTTTATTCAGATCGTAATATTTGCTCGGAAGTTTCAAGTCATGAATATACTAATCAATATATTTTCGAAGGATATCAGAAATTAGCAGCCTATGTGATTGGTGGCTTTGTGGTATTAATTCTTGTGATCTATGAATATATGAATGATATTGAAAATACAAGAAAGAATACAATTGCTATCTTCCATCTTGTAGGAATGAGCTATAAAGAAATCAGGAAAATGCTGATGATCGATTATTTATCTATGATTGTATCTAGTATTCTTTTATCCTTTATACTAGGCTTCTATAATCAGTTTACTCATTTATCTTCATTTGGTTTATTTGTAAGCTATCCTAAGTCTTATTTGTATTTTGTGATCATAGTATATAGTGCTGCTTTAATCATCAGTACTCTATTATATATATTCAAGGTCAATCGTATCTTACGTGAAAATAATTCACTAAAAGCAAAAGAATAGAAATATCCCCATATAGAAAACTATATGGGGAGTTTTAATGGGTATTCTCTAATGTATGTTTTGAGGTGTTATGAGATGATATTTTGACAAAGAAGCAATATGAATACCCATCATAGTATCTAATTATTCATGTGTTTTTTCGCAAAATTCCATGAATCTCTACACATTTCTTCTATTCCCTTAACAGCTATCCAACCTAATTTTTCTTTGGCTGTAGATATTTTTTTGAATATTGCATTAACCGTTTTTATTGACAACGCTTACATCATATGATAAAATAATATTATATGAAGGAGGGACTTATATGAAAAAAATAATCAATTTAGTTTTATGCTTGTGTTTATCCATTTCAATTTATAGTGGAAACATTATAATAACAAATGCTTCTACTCCAAGAAGAGTAGCTATTGTTTCATGTACAAAATCTCATACAGAAATCGATCATATTTCCACAGGATATAGTGTTTTAAAGCAGAGAACAGGGTATTGGATAGATTCAGGTAATTCGGTTACTTTTACAACTACTTATTCTGATACAATCAACAATTCTGCCACTATTAGTTTAATTCCTGATTTATTAGCTTATGGATATCAAAGAACTTATACTGTATCCTCTGGTGTTTCAGAAACAGTCAATAATAATAGTTCATCTAAAAGAGAAGTAGGTTTATATTATTTGTATGATATTGTATATTATGATCAATATACGTATGTTTCAGAAGGGAATTGTAGTGTAACCTACAATCAAAGTAAAAACGTTTATAGTGGTCATATGTATGCATTAATTTAGAGGGCGTCAATATGAAAAATAAAATAATAGGTATATTTATTCTTTCTCTATTATTAATAGGATGTAGTTCAAATACAAATTCTTATATTGAACAAGTTCCTATTGATGAAACTACTAGTACAAAAATAAATTTATTATATCCTTACTTTGTTGGGTTTTCTATGCATAATATTACAAAAGGAAAAATTGTAGTAGAAGCATACAATCAAGAATCATCTACTACTACAGTAACAGAATATAATTTAGCTGATCAGCAGATAGATGAAATCTATATGGGATTAACTACATTTACTTTTAAAAATCCTTCTTTTGGTACTTATGATTTAAAATTAGTCACCATTGAAAATAATGAAGAAAATAATAATAATTATAGATTTGAAACAAATTGTACTTTAGATTCCATTTCGAATAGTCATTATGAGCAAAATCTTGATCAGAATGAGTCATTTAAGTTATTAAGTATCTACTATGGGTTTAATTCAAGTATTCATTCAATCAGTGATGTAAATATTAGCAATATTGAAGAATTAAATGATTTTTATAATCAGTGTATATATGCATATTGTATTTATTATGTAGGTGAATAATCATGAAAAAATTATTATTAATATTAATACCAGGTTTATTGTTTTTATCTGCCTGTACAAAAAATGAGATAAAAGAAAAAAATGATCCACTAAAGATTGCTTTAGATGCATTATATGATGAATATTATTTATATGAATGTAAAGATGGTGACTATATAATGGAATATCAAGTAGAAGATGATCAATACACAGAAACCTATAAAGAGGATAGTACCATTATTTTTGGATTTAGAACTGTAAATGATGAAACAGTATTTCAGATAGCAGCAATTGCAGAAAATGGTAATATAACGAAACAGAAATTTTTATCCTATTATGGAACAAATATTCAAATTGAAGGAGAAGAGGATTCATTTAGTTTATCTGTTGATGAACAAGTCTATAACATTGAATTTCATAAACAATAAACAACAGACCATTTCTATTTTGTAATCAGTACTTTATTATATATATTCAAGGTCAATCGTATCTTACGTGAAAATAAGTCATTAAAAGCAAAAGAATAGAAATATCCCCATATAGAAAACTATATGGGGAGTTTTAATGGGTATTCTCTAATGTATGTTTTGAGGTGTTATGAGATGATATTTTGACAAAGAAGCAATATGAATACCCATCATAGTATCTAATTATTCATGTGTTTTTTCGCAAAATTCCATGAATCTCTACACATTTCTTCTATTCCCTTAACAGCTATCCAACCTAATTCTTCTTTGGCTTTTGTTGGGTCTGCATAACAGATTGCGATATCTCCTGCTCTTCTAGGTTTAATTTGATAAGGTACATCTACATGATTTACCTTTTTAAAGGCTTCTACTATTTCTAATACAGAATATCCTTTACCTGTTCCTAGATTGCAGATATGGACTCCTGGAGAAGCATATTTTTCAATGGCAAGAACATGGCCCTTGGCTAAATCAACTACATGGATATAGTCTCTAACTCCAGTACCATCAGGGGTATTATAGTCATTTCCAAAAACACCAAGACAAGGAAGTTCACCAGTTGCAACCTTCATAATATAAGGCATCAGATTATTAGGAATTCCCTTTGGATCTTCTCCTAACAGTCCTGATTCATGAGCACCAATTGGATTAAAATATCTTAGCAGGGTTACTGACATATCTGGAAAAGCATGTTGAACATCCTTTAGAATCCTTTCCATCATTGCCTTAGTAGAACCATAAGGATTCGTTGTTTCTCCTAGCTTACAATTTTCTGTTAATGGTACAATTTCTGGATCACCGTAAACTGTAGCTGAGCTGGAAAATACAATATTATGTACATTATATTTTCTCATTAGATCAGCTATAACTAAGGTAGTCATTAAATTGTTGGTATAGTACTCTATCGGCTTTTGAACCGATTCTCCTACAGCTTTAAAAGCAGCACAATGTATTATAGAATCTATTTTATTTTCTTGAAATACTATTTCTGTTTGATCTCGATCAAGAATATTTAACTCATAAAACTTAACGCTTTTCCCTGTTATTTGTTTAATATAATCTAGCACCTCTGGTTTTGAATTTGAAAAATCATCGATCACAATTACTTCATGTCCTGCCTGAATTAATTCCACACAGATATGACTTCCAATATAACCAGCTCCTCCTGTTACTAATACATTCATTATTAACGATCTCCTTTCTATAAGACTCTAAAGCCACCATATTTTCTGATTTTTAAAACATGGCATGTATCCTTACCAAATACATCTTCTATTCTTGTTTTATATTCATTCACATAACTATCTTCAACAAATGCCTGAATAGTACCTGCAAATCCTCCACCATGTACTCTACATACACCATGATTGCCTAAAATCAGTTCGGACATCGCTAATCCAACTGATACTGCCTGATGCTGAGGGTCTGAGGATGCATATACATTTTGCAGGTATTTATAACTTGAATTCCCAGATTCCTGAATAATCGATTTAAATTGTTCTATATTATCAGCTTCAAGGGATGCTACTAATCTCTCTGGTCGTTTATTCTCTAAAAAGAAATGTAGAGCACGTAAAATTGAACGATCATCATATATTTTTCGTAATTTACTGATATTAGAGAAGAACTGTTTCTCATCTACATCTCTTAGATATTCCTGATCAAAGAATTCAGCAATTTTTTTCATTTCCACTGGTATTGCTGCATATTCATCCGTTAAATCAGCATGGGATCCTTTTGTATCTACTATACATAAGCTATGATGGTATTTAGAAAAATCTACATCTATATGCTTAACAACAGGTTTTGCAGGATCATTGAAATCAATTGAGATCAATCCACCTACTGCACATGCACATTGATCCATTAATCCACATGGTTTACCAAAATAAATATTTTCCGCAAACTGTCCAACCTTTGCAATGGTAACCATATCGATATTATTATCATTATATAGACCAGATAAAATTGTACCGATAATGGTTTCAAATGCTGCAGAGGAAGATAATCCCGCTCCCATTAATACCTCACTTGTAATGAATGCTTTAAAGCCCCCAATACGATATCCCATTTCTTTAAGCTTATAGGCTACACCACGGATCAGTGCTTCTGAGGTTCCTTTTTCATTTTCTTTTTTCCCTAGATCATTGATATTGATCTCCTGTATATCAAATTCATCGGAAACCACTTTAATGATTGCTTCCTGTTTAGCTACAATTCCTATTGCATCTAAATTAATAGAAGCTGCTAATACACAGCCATGCTGATGGTCTGTATGATTGCCTCCTACTTCACTTCTTCCAGCTGCACTATAAATTTCTACTTCATCATCTCCATATAGATTTATATATTGTTTTAATGCTTTTACATATCTATTTCTTTGAAATTCTAACAGACTTTGATCCTGATAGATATCTACTAAAAAATCATCATAATTATGATCAATGATCTCCTTTTGAATCATACTTGCTTTCATACTCTTACCTTAAATGTATAAGAAGTTGTTTCTTCATACATATTTCCTTTTCTCAATATTGTTTTGGAGTTTTTCTCCTGATTAATGCTATCTGGCATATATTGTGTTTCAATACAGATTGCATCCTGTTTATGCATTCTATTCCCATATTGATCTAACTGACCATTTAAATAATTAGCTGTATAGATCTGTGCTATAGGAAGAGTGGTAGATACAGTTAATTCAATTCCTGTTTCTTTACTGTATAGAATTACCTGATTACGATTTCTACTAAATAGGAAAGGATGGTCGTATCCCTTGGCAATGATCAATTGATCATTATCTGCATGAATATTGTCTTTGATTAGTTTTGCCTGATTAAAATCAAAGGGTGTATTGAATACTTCTCTGATTTCACCATTAAATAAACCATTCTGATCTACGCAACCCATAGAATCTGCATAAATGGTTAATTCATGATCTCCTATATTGGATGGTTTACCATTTAAATTAAAATAGGAATGATTCGTAATATTAATAATCGTATCCTGATCACTAAAAGCCTGATAATTAATCCTTAAAGACTTATTCTCCAATTCATAGGTAGCATACAGATCTAAAGTACCAGGATAGTTTTCTTCACCATCTATGGATTGATAATGAAATTGGATAGAATCATTTCCTATTGTGTAATCAAATATCTGATAGGAAAAGCCATTGATTCCACCATGTAAAGAATTTGGTCCATTATTAATTGGTAAATGATAAATCTGATGATTTAGACTAAAGGTTCCATTAGCAATTCTATTTGCGACTCTTCCAACTAAAGATCCTAAATAGGTACCATCCTTTTTCATATAATCCTCAATTGTTGGAAAACCTAATACACAATCCTGAACTTTTCCATTTTGATCTTTAACTAATATTTTTAATATCGTACAGCCATAATTTGTAACCCATACTTCCATCTCATTGTTCTTGATAGAGAAAACGATGATTCCATCTTCTCTTTTTGTTATTAGTTCTACCATACTATTTTTCTAACTTCCCTACAAAACGTTTAAATCCCTGAATGCCAGTTTCATTCATCTTAAATACCCCTGCATCTTCTAAAACAGCAGTAAATTTTTTAATAATTTCCATCTCCATCACTGAATCAATATTGGTTGCGTTTATATCCAAAGTCTCTAAATAACTAAACCAATCTTTGTGTTTATCCAATTCTGTATAATCTTGGATATTTGCCTGATTTAATAGACATTGCTTTAGCTTAGCTATTTCATCCTTTAATCTAGCTGGTAATACAGCTAATCCCATTACTTCAATTAAACCAATATTTTCTTTTTTAATATGATGATGTTCATTATGTGGATGAAAGATCCCTAATGGATGGAATTCGTCTGTACGATTGTTTCTAAGTACAAGATCAAGCTGATATTTTCCCTCTTTAATTCTCGCAATAGGGGTGATGGTATTATGTCTTACCTGATCACTATAAGCTATAATATCTAATGATCGATCACTATAGTCGATCCAATTTGTTAGAATGTGATTAGCTAACGCAATAATCTGATCCTTGTTCTCACAGGTTAATCTTAAGGTAGATAAAGGCCAATATAACATATCTACGTTAACCCCATTAATACTCCATGATTCAATTACCTTAGCATCATCCATAGGAAAGTGATGTCTTCCTCCCTGATAATGGTCATGGGTTAAAATTGAACCACCAACAATAGGTAAATCTGCATTACTTCCAATAATATAATGAGGAAATTGTTCCACAAAGGCTAATAGATTTTCAAATGTACATTGATTAATCACCATTGGAGTATGACTTTCGTTAAATACAATACAATGTTCATTATAATAAACATATGGAGAATACTGCATATAGTACTTTTTTCCATTTAAATCTAGTGGAATAATTCGATGAGTTTGTCTGGCAGGATGATTAAAATGACCTGCAAATCCTACATTTTCTTTACATAATAGACATTGAGGATAATGAGAAGCCTGAATCAGCTTTGCTTTTGCGATCTCTTTAGGATCCTTCTCTGGTTTAGATAGATTAATTGTTATTTGGATATCTCCATATTTATAAAAGCCATGAAATTGAATATTTTTATCTGTTCTATTTTTTCGAATATAATTAGAATTAATTGATAATTTATAAAAGTAATCTGTTGCCATGATTGGATCAAGCTTTTTGGCTTGATCAAAGGTACTGATCACTTCAGTTGGTCTAGGCATAATACAATTCATAATTCGAGTATCAAATAAGTCTTTTTCAGTTGTATTATCTTCGATCATTCCTTTTGAAACAGCATATTCTAGCATTTCATCTAATATTTCATAAATAGATCCTGATTCTACTTCTTCTCTTTTGAATTCTGATAATTGAAATAGATCTAGAAGCAAATTAGCAGCATAATAAATATCTTCTTGATCAATCATTTTATTTTTTAAGCCATAATTGATTAATTGATTTATTCTTGTATTCATATTATTCCTTTCTAAAAAAAGCAGCATATTGATTTCAATGCTGCTTTTCATTCTACATATTCACTAAATTTGTAATTGTAAACTCATTGTTTTCATATTCAATGATTACAGCACCGGCATTTGACATAAATTTAAATTTTGGATATTTCTGTTCTATTTGAGTATCAGTTATTGTTTTTACTAAACCATATAGAGAACATCCATGACCTATGATCATAATGGTCTGATTATTATTATTTTGAATTAATTCACTTAGAAGATCCTTTTGTCTATCAATAACATGGCTTAGCTTTTCACCACCAAATTCACTATAATCCATATTCAAGTCTTTTTGCCATGGTCCTGAGTCAACCTGAAATTGATCTCTTAGTTTTTCTGGTAATCCCTCAAAGTATCCAAAATTGATTTCTTTTAATCGTTTATCCAATATAATTGGTAATTGTCGATCCTCGTTAAGAATTTCTGCAGTTTCCTGTGTTCTCCCTGTTACTGATGCATAGATTGCATCGATTGCAGTATCCTCTAATTGCTTTTTAAGTCTATTTACCTGTTCAACTCCAAGCTTTGATAAAGGAGAATCACACCATCCCTGTGTTAATCCTATCTCATTAAAATAGGTATGCCCATGTCTTACAAATATGAATCTCATACTATTTACCCTTTACTGTGATATGAAGTTTATGTCTTTCCTTATTAGATAACAGATATTCATCGTGAGTTCTTGCTCCCCATGTATTATCACCAGCGATTCCCATCTGTTTTTCATAAATACATAGAACACTTTGATAAATAGCTGGGAATTCATCATGGTGTCGTGCATTTTCAATTTCAAAAGGGGTATAAGGTAAAGCACTAAATTCAAACAAGCCTTCTATACATAAGCTATGTTTTCCATTGGTTATTTCCATTTGTCTGCAGTTTGTTCGATTTCCACATTCTTGTGGATATAAATATGGAGTAACGTTATCCTTTATATTATATTCGTATCTTCCTAATACTACTCCAGTATTTCGATCGATATAATTTTCTTCTGGTCCAAAGCCATAATACTTTACATGATCATATTCTTTATATAGATTAAACATCATTCCAAAAGCAGGCATTTCAATATAATCAGGACTAGGCATATAATCCATATCTACAGCTACTTTTCCATCCCCGTATACACTAAATAAGACATGTACATTTTCTTCTCCTAGATTTGGTAATAAGTAATCAAAGTATACCTTGCATACTGTTTCTTCTTTTTCTACCTTTACAAATTTACATACATTAAATTGACTAGCTCCTAACCATGCAGCATAACGATATCCGTATTTATTTTCACAGTCATTATTTGTTGATGGTCTAAAGAAATTTGGTTTAGGCATTACTCTGATCATTTCTTCATCATTGACCTTGTAGGATGTTAATCCTTTATTTTTCGCAAATTTCACATGGAAGCCTTCTCCTCTTACTCCAATATTCTGATAGTCTTCAATGATTGTTACTTTCTTTGAAGCATAGGTTTCTTTAATCTGATATGGGTAAATATACTGCTGATGAGCTACTTCATTTCCATTTTGATCTTTTAGAGTAATAAGGATCATATATTCACCTTCTGTGCAATCTACAATAAATGGATTATTTAAAGTAGTGCTTTCTCCTGGCAAAAGATCGATCTTTGCTTTATTGGTTAATCTCTTATAACCATCTTCAAACAGTTCAATTTCAATATCAAATTCATTTAGATTCGTAAATAAATAATTATTGTGGATTTGAATCATTTCTTCATTGATTTCCATATCAACATACTGATAACAATATTTAACTTCCTTCATCTTTGGAGTAATTGTTCGATTTGCAAACACAATTCCATTTCCACAGAAATCATAATCACTTGGTCTTTCTTTAAAATCTCCACCATATCTTAGGATTCCCTTTTCATCATATAAGGCCTGATCCACAAAGTCCCAGATAAAGCCTCCCTGGTATAATGGATATTTCTTTTCCAAATCAATATATTTGAATAAGGTACCATTACTATTTCCCATTGAATGAGCATATTCACATAAAATAAATGGTTTTTCTGGATGTTCCTGAATAAATGCTTCTACTTCTTTTGAAGGTGTATACATCTGTGATTCTATATCACTTGTTTCTGGGTAAGAACGGTCATGAGATAATCCTTCATAGTGAATTACTCTTGTATGATCCTTACTTCTTAAAAAGTTTGCTTCATCTCTTAATACTGTTCCCCCTCTAGATTCATTTCCTAATGACCAGATAATAATTGAAGGGTGATTTTTATCTCTTTCATACATTGAATTCGCTCTATCTAATACAGCATTTAGCCAATCCTGGTTATTATTTGGTAATATATGCTCAGGATCGAAAAGATCAGACCATGTACCATGAGTTTCTAGATTCACTTCATCAATCACATATAATCCTAATTCATCACATAAATCATAGACAAATGTCTGATTAGGGTAATGACATGTTCTTAATGCATTGATATTATTTTCCTTCATAATTAGCAGATCACGTTTTGTTTCTTCATAGCTTACTACTCTTCCATGATCAGGGGTAAATTCATGTCTATTGACTCCATGGAATACGATTCTCTTTCCATTAATACACATAATTCCATCAATAATCTTAAATTCACGAATTCCTACATTCTGTTTTATAATCTCGATTACTTTGTCATCTTGAATCATTTCAATGATCAACTGATATAAATTTGGTTTTTCTGCTGACCATAGCTTTACATGATCTAATTCAAATTTTAAATTGATATCCTTTTGATCATATATGATTTCTTCTTCCATCTTTTTATTTTGATCAAATAGTGTAAATCTAACCATATCAGCTGTATTAGATAATTTACAGGTGATTTCTATATTAGCTTTTGTGTAATGATCATATACTGGAGTTAAGATCTTTAAATCATCAATTGTAGTATGAGGTACAAGTAATAATTCTACTGTTCTAAAAATACCTGAAAATCTAAAGAAATCCTGATCTTCCAGCCAGCTTCCTGAAGAAAAGCGATATACCTGTGCTGCTATTTTATTGTTTCCTTCTTTTACATATTCTGTAATATCAAAGGTTGAAGGTGTAAAGGAATCTTCACTATATCCAATAAAATGACCATTTACCCACAATGCAAAGGCAGATTCTACCCCATTAAAACGAATATGAATATTGTTTAGAAGCATTTCCTTACTTATATTCACATATTTAACATATGAACCAATCTGATTTTCCTGTGGTATTTGTCCAGGAATGATCTGTTCACTTGCAGACCATGGATATACCTGATTGACATACATTGGATGCCCATATCCTTGTAATTGAATACAACCTGGTACTTGAATAGTAGACCATTTTGAACAATCATATTGTTCCTGATAAAATTCGTCATTACAGGTCTGTAAATTTGTAGAATATTCAAATAACCATTCTCCATCTAATGAAACACTAAAACCTTTTTTATCTGATTCTAAATCTTCTATACTTTGATATTTGTCTAGAGAAGCTTTAGGATCTAATCGATTTACCTTAAATACTTTTGGATCTTTGATCCATTCTTTGTTCATTTCCATTGTTATCTTCCTCCTGTATTTATTATAGAATTTAGCGTTTTCAAATAGAATGGAATAAAGTATAATTATAGGTAATAAAGTATAATTTAAACTATTTAATTATTAAGGAGAATTATTATGAATGATTTACAATCTATGTTGAAAGACTTGCATACTGTATCTGGTTTAAATATATCTATTTTTGATATAGATGAGAAACTGATTACTTCTTATCCTACAAAGAAGTCACCTTTCTGTAGTTTAATAGAGTCTAATATAAAAGGATTAGAGAGATGTAAGAAATGTGACCATGAAGCATTTGAAATGGTTAAAAAAACAAAAGAATTATATATTTATCAGTGCAGCTTCCATCTTTACGAAGCAGTTGTTCCTATTTATACATATGGAAATCATACAGGATATTTAATGATGGGACAGACCCTTACGGATTCGTTAGTAGAAAAAAATCAAATTTTTGAAGAAGCAATCCCTTTGATCAATGATCCACAAAAATTAAGTGATGCCATCAATGCTATTTCTTTTCATTCTAAAGATCAGATTATTTCCTTTGCGAAATTAATTGATATATGTGGGAAGTATCTGACTCTTACTAATCGTATAGAAGCTAAAAATAATAATTTAGCTATTGAGGTAAAAAAATACATTATGAATAATTATAATCATGAAATTACTGTTGAAGGTTTGTGTGACTATTTCTATTGTTCAAGAGCAACATTAATTAATAAATTTAAAAATGAATATGGAACCACCGTTCATCAGTATCTTTTAGATTATCGTTTAAAACAGGCTATTGAATTATTGAAATACAATGATTACACAATTAATGAAATATCTGATAAGGTAGGATTTAGTGATGCGAATTATTTTTCTAAAGCATTTCACAAGAAATTCAATATCTCCCCTAGTAAATACAGATCAACTAATCAAGAGACAATATAAGATTGGATATGTATTTTAGGAAAATAATCTACAGTTATACGCTAAAATCAGTAATATTACAAGCACTGCACAGATGATTGATAAGATATTGGATAAAATAAATCTCAATATTGAAAAGAATAAAGAGGTTAAATATGTATCCAGTGGTAAAAAGCAAAGACCTGCAATAGGTTGTGCTTTAATCAAAAATCCAGATATTATTATTGCTGATAAACCTAACTCCTCTTTAGATGCAAGTAATCCAAAAAATATCATGTAGTTATTTAAAAAAATATGTAATAAAGGGGAAACGATTGTATTAGTCAGTCATGATCGATCTCAAGATCTAAACAATAAGAAAAATCTTGGTTTTTATTTAATAAGTGATATACAAAATTTCACTTTGGGAAAAGTAAATTAGAGCTGATATTTCAGATATTGATTCCTTCCCTTATTATTGCTTCCTCTGTATTATTTAGTGAAATCAAAGGTTCAGCAAAAAAGTATTTTTATTTCTGAAAAGATATTTGGAAGTTAAAAGCCACCTATCTTATGATAGATGACTTTTTAATTACGTAATGTCTTTTCTACATTTAAGAAAAAGATAAAGACTAAATCAATTACGATATAGAACAGATAAACTATTCCACATAATAATACTATTAATTTAAATAAATCAATAACAGAAAGAGAAATACTGATTATTCCTATCCGTTTCATAATAGAATATCCTATAATAAATAAAATCAAAGAAATGATTGCACTACTTACTATATTCATTGTACATTCAATAAATAGCATAGATAGAATATCTTTATTTTTCAATCCATTAATTTTCATAATAGAAAACTCTTCTTTTCTTTTATTTAGATAATTAAAGTTAACTATTCCAAGTAAGGCTGCTAAGACTATGATCAAGATCTTAATGGTAATTGAACGATAATTTGAATAAACATCATAGATTTGACCAATTGTCCCTATTTTTCCAAATTGTTTATTGATACTTAAACATTGGTAATCCTTTTTTAGTTTATTAGCTGTAGATACATCCTTTAAAAATACAATATAACCATCAGGTTCAATATCTAAATGATTAGATTCGATGATTTCATTGATCGTATCATAATATAAATAAATAAACGATTTCCCCTCATTTATTGGATTTTCAATATATTCATTATACGCTCCATCTACTGAGATAATCGTATTTACTTTAATATCATTAAAATAAAGAATTGCTGGAATACTTTGAATATTATACCAGCTAAGTATTCCATAGATAGAATCTGATACATAATTTCCTAATTGATCCTTGATTCTTAGATTTACCTTATAGAAGGAAGAATAATTATTTTCTGGGAACATCGGTAAAACATCTATACTAACAGAGCTTCCTACATTCATTTTGATTTTATAATATGGATAGACATTATAGATTCTCTGATCGCTTTTGAGTTCATCGTATAATCCCTCTCGATTTTCTACATTTAGTAGAATTTCATTTCGATTAAGATTTTCATATTTGTTGATTCCTTTACTAAACAGGTAATCATGAAAAGAAATTGTACCTAAAAATAGAAGTAATACAAAAGTAATAACTGATAGAATATAGAATGTCTGCTTTTTGTATCTTGCATAAAAGGATTTCAGATAATATAAATAAGTATCTAGAGAAAATGTCAATCTATTGGTTAATTTTTGATTGATTTTTTCATCATTGCATGTTTTTTCCACTATCAGTTTTTGATCTTCTATTCTATAGATTTGATCTGCATATTCTTTAGCAAATAGCTGATGAGAGGTTACTATGATCGTATGTCTTTTTTTGGCTAGCTCTTGAATCAATTTCATAATAATAATAGCATTTTCTTCATCTAATGCACTAGTAGGTTCATCAAGAATAAGAATTCTAGGTGATTTGGATAATGCACAGATGATCGCTAAACGCTGCTTCTGGCCTTCTGATAATTGGTCAATAGTCTGATCAATTTCATTTTCAAGATTTACCTTTTTCAATACCTCTATTATTTCTTCTCTTGAAATTTCTTTACCAATCAAACGATAAGCATATTCAATATTCCTATATACAGTAAATTCCACAAGATTTTTAGTCTGTAAGACATAACCGATATTATCACAGACAAATAGTTCCCTATCCTCCTTCTTTAGAGCATTGATATTCTGATCATCAATTAAATATTGGTAATCTAAGGAATCATTGATTTTCCCAATTCTATATAATAATGCTGATTTTCCAGATCCACTAAGGCCAATAATAATGTTACCTTTCCTTCTGGTATTTCTAGATTACTTTTTTCAAGGATCGTTCGATGATTATATTCAATCATTAAATTTTCAATTTTAATCATGTGATAATCCTCCTATTACAACTGGTACAATGACTTCATAAAATAGACTAAAGCATAAAGCTATAACAATCAATATAAAATCTGTATTTTCAAATCCAAAATAGGTTGTTGAACTAATATATATCATTGCTGCTAATAATACTATACTTGAGATGATAAATAGAATTAGAGCCTTTTGAATATAGTATTGGAGCATAATTTTTTGTGTGGTCTTATGATCATTAAATATTGAATAAAGATACTTCTCCATTAATTTTCTTTTTTTAGCTGAAAAATATAAAGATATACAATAAACTACAATAATAGCACTCATTAATGCAATCATAATACTATTGAACGATTCCTGAT
>R17__coassemble_568_pt1 | contig 16198 bp, 13 predicted proteins | sample R17__metabat2_high_PE_012 | metagenome-assembled genome bin R17 | reverse complement strand
TTATCCTATATTTGTGATTTTGAAGTAAAAGAAGGGGATTATGTCATTGTTCCCTTTTGAAGAAATGATAATGAAAGAGTTGGATATATTGAAATGGTTATGGTATGCAACGAAGATGATGCTCCTTATCCTGTAGAAAGAACAAAACATATACTAAGAATCTTTAATGAAGATGAAAAGACAGAACTAAAGCTGCAGAAAAAAGAAATGGAAATGGCAGCTATTCAGGTTAATCAAGAAGGAGAACTGATTTTATCATCAGATGGTAAGATGGCTTATGATTTTGTAAGAAGGTATCCCTATAGAGATATTAACAAAGATAAGCATTATTATACGATCATTATTCCTGAAGGTGTTGAGAAGTGGGCTAATCGTGGTTTTTTACCATATAGAATAGAGAAAATCTATATTCCTGCTTCATTGACAAAATTACCTGCATTGTTTTTTAGTGATGCAAGAATGATTCGTCATATTGAAGTAGCATTAGATCATCCTTATTACTATACTGATGGGCATGCTTTATATTCCATTGTAGATGGAAAGAAAATATTAGAATGTATTTATAATTATAAAGAAAAGATCTATACTCTTGCTCCTGATTTATGGGATGTTAAGCCTTATGCCTTAAATCTTATTGATCGTAAACTAAAGATTCAATTATCTAAGGATATGGAAGTATTTATTGAAAGGTTTGTAACGAATAGAGATGAAAGAATTTATCTTTCTAAAACCACAAAGCACTTTATCTCTAAGAAGTGGGATAATGGAAGATACTTTGAAGATAGAAAACAAAAGCTAATGGAGTATAAACCATTAGTAGAACGATATCGTATAGATGAAGAAAGTCCATATTTATTGATGGATGAGGACTCTATCTATGAGATCCTTGAAGATCGTACTCTTAGATTAGTGAAAAATGAATATTATAGAGAAGGTAAATGTCTGATAAGAGAAGATACTAGTGTGATTGGTGCAAACAGCTTTATAGAACATAGTAATTATCCAAGAATCGTGATTCCTGAGAGTGTAAAGGTAATAGAAAGCTATGCTTTTCAAGGCTGTAAGATTGGGACTGTGGTAATTGAAGGAAAGCATACAAGAATAGAACCTGATGCATTCTATTCTACTTCTATTAATACCCTATATATCAAGCATTCAGGTGTAGAAATCATGGAAAATAGTTTAAATAATCAATATATTGATCGAGTTTATTTACCTGATAACTTTGAAAATTTATATCTGGATGATCTGTCATATTGGAAATTGTTTATTAAAGATCATTTTATTGGATATATTATAGAGCAGGAAAGAAAACAAAGGGAAAATGAAAAAAGTGATTTAGCTAAGCTTTATGAGCTTATAATAAAAAATAGATCTCCTTACTTTAATGTAGGATCTAAACCTGATTTTGATCAGACTTTGGAATTGAAAGAAGAAGAGGGATATATAGAAGCAAAGCTTAATTTCACATCCTTTGAAGAAGATCAATATAATGAAGAACTGATTACACAAAGAGTTGAAAACCTTAGTAAGCTAAAAGAAGGAGATATTGTTTATGCATATCCTGGTAAGAAGTTCAATAAATATAGAGATTGTGAAGGTTTCGAATTATTTGATGAAAATGGTGGAAGTCTAGGGATCATCCCTATACTAGGTAGTTTTACGAATATTTATAATGATTTTAGAATCCTAGAAGCTAAATTAGAGTTAATTATTTCTGAAGCTAATCGAAGAGCTAGACCATTATTTACCTATGGTTTAGTAAGTATAAAGTTTATCCCAAATGATATCCGTAAACTATCTTCATCTAATCAAATCATAGCTGCAAATTTTAATTATGTTATTGAAGGAAATCAGGCAAGATTATTAGGATATCGAAATACAAAGGAAAAAGAATATATTATAATACCAGCTTCTATTGAAGGAAAAGAAGTAGTAGAGATCGATCAGGGTATATTTAGTATTTCTAATATTCAAACGTTGGAGATTGAAGAAGGTATCAAGAGAATTGGACCTTATTCACTAGGAAGCATTAATGGATTAAGAAAGCTGATTTTGCCTTCTTCTATTGAATATATTGATCCTAATGTATTTGCATGTAGAAGAGATGATGCTAGAAGGGATGAAAACTGGGCCCGTAATCGAGATCATTTACTTGTTGTAGCACCAGTAAACTCTATAGCAGAAAAGTTCTTTAAAGAATATAAGATCAATAGAAAATGGTTTGATGATGATCAAAGAGAATTTAATAAATCAATTATTGTAGTTAATGAAGATCCAGAAAAGAAAGGAGAACTATAAAATGTCACAATATGTTACAAGGTTCCATATTCTAGCTAAAAATATGGAGATATGGAAATATTTAGAGAAAAAAAGTAAAAAGGATGAAGGAATGTTTTATGGTCTTGATCGTTTAAGGGATCATCATTATATCTATGATGAAGAAGGTGGAATGGATGAAAAACAACTATTATCCATGGTAAGAAAGCTCTGCTCTAGAGTAGGGGGAGGGGTAATTGTTATTGCGGATACAACCAATATTAATGTGGATAACTATAGCTATATTGTCTATTATCTAGGAGATAAGGTACATCATGAAAGGTTCAGCTATGGTAAGAAGGCAGATATCTGTTCCAATTCTGATATTTATAATATCTGTGCATGGTTAACGGATTGTGATATAGAGTTAAATGATCAGGAAAAGGAGCATCTTCTAAGCTTTAATATTATAGCGATCAATCATATATTTAAAGAAATCAACTATGATATAGATCTTCCAGATATTTCTTATTTAAGGGAAACTGGATCTAAGAATAGAGCTAAATATATTGAAGAATGTAAAGAAGGGGATGAAGTAATACTAAAGCCTATGCCTTTAAAAAGTGAACCAAATCGAATAGAGGTATTTTATCATAGGCATTCGATTGGTTATCTATATCCTCAAACAGGAGAACTGCTTATGCCATTAATGGCAGCCAATAAAATTATCTATAAAGCTATGATTGGTGAAGTAGTGCCTTTATCTAAAAGAAATCCTTTAGCGAAAAGTCCAATTGTAGGAATTAAAATAGGAGCTAAGCTAAAAACAGATGAGATCTTATAAATTGTTCGAAAAATAATACAATATTCGACAATATTTCTTATTTTGTATAAAATTATTGCATTTTACTTTATCTATGTTAGAATAGGTAACATATTAATTCATTTAAGTAATAAGAAGTCATCAGAAAACATGCTTAAGGCAGACCGAAGAAGTAAAACTTTCAGGTAACAGGACTGATGGGTGATTACACTCTGGAGACATCTAGTATTAGGGGCCGAAGGTGCAAACGTTCATGAACAGTGAATCTCTCAGGCAAAAGGACAGAGGATAAAAGATAGATCTATCTTTTTATAATCATTTGATGCCTTCTTATAGGCATTTTTTTATTATTTAAATTAAGAAGGGGGATTAGAAAATGAATGTAATGGAAATTGCAAATAGTCCAGCAATGTGGATCGCCTGTGGGATCGCTGTAGCATTAGTTGTAGGACAGGCAGTATTATTTGCGAAGAAAGCTTACGATTCGGGAGAAAAAGTAGGTTTAACAAAGGATCAGATGAATAAGGCAATTAAGAGTAGTGCAATTACTTCTATTGGTCCAAGTATCGTTATTTTAAGTGGGATGTTATCTTTATTAATTACTGTAGGGGGACCAGTAGCATGGATGCGTTTATCTATGATTGGTTCAGTTATGTTTGAAGCTATTGCTGCAGGGATTGGAACTAAGGTAGTAGGAGTTAACCTTGGGGTTGATGCTTTAACACCTGAAGCCTTTGGTATGGCTATCTGGACAATGGTTTTATGTTCCATTGGTTGGGTATTGTTTGCTACTTTTTCAGCAAATAAAATGGATAAGGTTCAAAATAAGATCTCTGGTGGGGATACTAAGAAATTAATCAAGATCTCTACTGCAGCTGTTATTGGGGTATTCTGTGCAATGTCTGCACAGCATTTAGTAAAGGTTTATAGCTTTACAGATCAGGTTTTTGGAATGAATAAAAATGCTTTAGCCTGTGTATTAGGGGGAATCATTATGGCTGTTATGATGAAGGTATCAGCTAATCATCCAAAATTAAAAGAATGGAATTTAACAGTTGCAATCTTACTTGCAATGATAATTACAGCATTATTATAGGAGGATAGAAAAATGGATCAGAAAGAATATTATGAAAAAGAATATTTACCAAAGATGAATAAGATTGGTAAGATCACTGGTTATTTAGGAGTAGCTGTTGCTTTCTTACCTGCTGTTGTATTAGCTGTAGTATATGGTATTTTACCTAAACCAGCAGCTCTTTTAACTGCTTTTGTAGCTGGTGCCAGCTCATTTGGAATTTTATGGTTTGTTGAACCTATTTCCTATTTCTCAGTATTAGGACCTATTGGTACATATATGGCCTTCTTATCAGGGAATATCTCTAATATGCGTGTTCCTTGTGCAACTATGGCACAGGTAGCTGCAGATGTGAAACCTGGTACTGAACAGGGTTCAGTAATTTCTACCTTAGGGATGGCTGTTAGTATTGTGATCAATATTTCAGTATTAACTATTGGAGTTATTTTAGGTAGTACGATTTTATCAATGTTACCTGCTTCTATTACTGAAGCATTAAACTATTTATTACCAGCATTATTTGGTGCTTTATTAGTTCAGTTTGGTATGAATGCCAAGTTACATTCCTTAGGAATCTTAGCATTTGCTGTTTTAATCAATGTAGGACTTAATTTAGGAGTATTTACATGGTTACCTGGAGCAAGCAATTATTTAGGTATCTTAACAAGTGTATTCTTATCAATTGTAGTTGCGATTATGACATATAAAAAAGGACAGGAATAATTATGATCAAGCAGGAATTATATGATATCGTTCAAGGATTAGAAAAATTTAATCAGAAAACATGTCGATATATCTGGGAAAATCCAGAGGTAGGGGGAACAGAAAAGAAATCTGTTCAGTATTATAAGAAAGCATTAAAAGATGAAGGATTCACGATCCATGAAAGTAAATACTATGATAATTCCTTTTATGGAGAATACGGACAGGGTAAACCAGTTATTGGGATCTTAGCTGAATATGATGCTTTACCTCTATTATCTCAAAAAAGATCTTCAGTTAAGGAACCAGTAGTAGAAGGTGGTCCTGGACATGGCTGTGGACACAACCTATTAGGGTCTGCTGGTTTAACTGCTGCTGTTGCTTTAAAGAGATTCCTGGAAGCAGAGAATATCTCTGGTACTATTCGTTTCTATGGATGCCCAGAAGAAGAATTATTAATGGGTAAGGTTAAAATGATTGCAGAGGGTATGTTTGATGATTGTGATCTAGCCTTAAGCTGGCATCCTATGGACGCTACAATGACGCATAATGGAGCTTACTTAGCTAATACTGCTATGAAGTTCTACTTTAGTGGACGTACAAGTCATGCAGCCTTTGCTCCTGAAAGAGGAAGAAGTGCCTTAGATGCAGTAGAATTAATGTCTGTAGGATGTAACTATCTAAGAGAACATGTAGTAGATCAGACTCGTATTCACTATACTACAGATAGTGGGGGATTTGCTCCTAATATTGTACCTGATAAAGCAAGTGCATGGTACTTTGTAAGAGCTCCTAAGATGGAATATGTTAAAGATACAGCAAGAAGAGTGGAATTAGTAGCTCAGGGGGCAGCGATTATGACTGAAACAACTGTAAGAGTTGAACACGGTTATGGTTGTTGTGAGTTTAAGGAAAATAGTGCTTTTGCTGATTTAAACTATAAGAACTTAATTGAAGCTGATGGACCTAAATATACTCAAAAGGAATTAGACTTCGCTAAAGAAATTCAAAGTACTATAGATCCTGCTTTAGTCAATAATCTTACAAATGCTTATAATATGGATAGTGAAGCTTTATTTATGGGAGTAGGAGATCGTGATCTATGTACTACTCAAAGAATGAATGCTTCTAGTGATTCAGGGGATGTAAGCTATAAGATCCCTACAGGTTTATTTACAATTGCCTGCTGGCCTATCGGGGTAGCACCACATACATGGCAGGCTACTGCTAGTGCAGGTTCTACAATTGGGGAAAAGGGTGCATTATATGCAGCTAAGGTATTAGCTGGTACAAGCTATGACCTGTTTACACAACCTAAGGTAGTCGCTAAGATCGTAAAGGAATTTAACGATACAAGTACTCATGATTATGAACCAATGTTAGCTGATGATTGTATTATTAAGTAAGAAAATGGGACTGTGACAGATAGAATTTTAAAATTCTATCTGTTATAGTCCCTTTATAATTTTAATTATAAAGAAGAGAGGAAAGGAATACAAATAAGTTGTTTTGTTTTATTTAGAATATGGATTTAGATAATTTAGATGAAAAACCGGTCAACCTTCTTTTTGTTATCTAGAAATATACTAATATTCACTTGAAATTATTGGTCAAAAATAGGGGTTGTCCTGATTTTTGGACAATTATAAGGGTACATTCGAATTTTTGTATCTTTAAGCTTTAGAAATAGTTGAAATATGTGGGGATTTTTGGTAAAATATCCTTGTTCCGTACCATACTTATTAAGAATTGCCGCTTTTAAGAAGGGGAAATAATTAAATCCCTTTTTTTGTGTTCCGTACCATACTTATTAAGAATTGCCGCAGACTATTTTTTAATTGATCATTACTAACATGAGTGTATGTTCCGTACCATACTTATTAAGAATTGCCGCCAATAATTGTTAAATACTTTTTTGTAAATACTTAATACTGTTCCGTACCATACTTATTAAGAATTGCCACAATCCTGATCTGCTGATATAATATATTATGTTGTTTGTGTTCTGTACCATACTTATTAAGAATTGCCACCATCAGGATCGTCTTCATACTCCACTAATTCATCGATTCCGTTCTGTACCATACTTATTAAGAATTGCCGCTTATTTGATGTAATTGGATAATTTAGAATACTAAAATGTTCTGTACCATACTTATTAAGATTTCTAACCTATCTTGATCTATCCAAATTAGGATAGATCTTTTATTTTTGATTAAATCTGTTATAATTAGTTCATTGAAAAGGAATGATAGGAATGAAAAAAGTAGTAAATGTAGTAGCTGCAATTATTCACAAAGAAGATAAAATATTAATTGCTGAAAGAGGATATGGGGAATTTAAAGGACTTTATGAATTTCCTGGTGGAAAAGTAGAAACAGGAGAAACTGGAGAACAAGCTATTGTTAGAGAAATAAAAGAAGAGTTTAATGCAGATATAGAAGTAGAAAGATTCTATTATCATGATCACTATGAATATGATTCATTTATTTTAGAAATGGATTGTTATTTGTGTAATCTATTAAGTGATCATATAGATCTTTTAGAACATCTTGACATTAAGTGGATAAAGCCATGTAAAGAAGGAATTAACTGGGTACCAGCAGATGTACAAGTTATTGAAGAAATAGAAGCAAAGGGGATCAAATAGTGGAAACAAAGATTTTGTTTAATGATTATAGAAGAGGAATGAAGGTAGCTAATCATATAAAAACATTACTTAGTGAATGTGATACATTTGATCTATCTATTGCATTTATCAATCATTCAGGTTTACAGGTATTAAAACAATGCTTAGCTGAAGCTAAAGAAAGAGGAGTAAAAGGTAGAATCATTACATCTACATACCTTAGCTTTAATGCCCCTAAGGACTTTAGAGAACTACTAAAATTATATGATAATATTGATGTCCGTATTTATCCAATAGATGATAAAGAAGGGTTCCATCCAAAAGGTTATATCTTTAAATGTAATGATGAGCGTAAGGTGATTATTGGTAGTAGTAACCTAACTCAAAAGGCATTATTAGTAAATCAAGAATGGAATATGTATTTATCCTCTAATCAGGATGATGAAACAATCCAACAAATTTGTGAAGAATATGAAATACAATGGAATAAATCCTTCCCACTAACAAACGAATGGATAGATCAATACGAAAAGGAAATAGAAGATATAAAAACAGGATATGAGGTAGTTATTACACCACGTAATCCATCAACAAAAGTAGAAATTGAACCAAATAAAATGCAAAAAGAAGCATTACAATCATTAGCTAAATTAAGACAAGAAGATAAAGATAAAGCATTACTAATTTCAGCTACTGGTACAGGTAAAACATATTTAGCTGCCTTTGATGTAAGAGCAGTAAAACCAAAGAAGTTATTATTTGTTGTACATAGAAGATCTATTGCTTTAAAAGCAAAAGAATCCTTCCAACAAATGATGCCTTATATTTCTATGGGTATGTTTTCAGGTGAATTAAGAGATTTAGATTGTGATTACTTATTTGCTACAGTACAAACTGTAGCAAAGGAAGAAAATCTAAAATTATTTAGCCCAGATTATTTTGATTATATTATCTTTGATGAAGTACATAAAGCTGGGGCAGAATCATATCAAAGATTATTCCAATATTATACTCCTAAGTTTTTATTAGGAATGTCTGCTACACCAGAACGTAATGATGGTTTCGATATTTATAAGATGTTTGATTATAATATTGCTTATGAAATTAGATTACAGGAAGCATTAGAATATGATCTATTATGTCCTTTCCACTATTATGGTATTACTGATTTAACAGTAGATAATGCAGACTATGATGCTGAAATGTTTACAAGTACAGAAAAGCAACAAAGATATGACTATATTACAAGTAAAATAGAATACTATGGTTATTCAGGGACTAAGATCCATGGACTAATATTTGTAAGTAGAATATCTGAAGCTTTACAGGTTCAAGAAGAAATGAATAAACGTGGGTATAAAACATTAGCTTTAGTTGGAGATAGTACAGAAGAACAAAGACAGGCTGCAATGGATTCCCTTGAATCAAATGATGAAGATTCCTTAGATTATATAGTTACAGTAGATATCTTTAATGAAGGTATTGATATTCCTATTGTAAATCAGGTAGTTATGTTAAGACCTACTGAGTCTGCAATTATCTTTATTCAACAATTAGGTAGAGGATTACGTAAAAATAAAGATAAAGAATATGTTGTTATATTGGATTTTATTGGAAACTATGAAAAGAACTTCTTAATTCCAATTGCTTTAAGTGGTGATCGTTCCTACAATAAGGATGGTTTAAGACATTTTATTCAAGAGGATTCACGAACAATACCTGGTTGTTCAACAATTGAATTTGATGAAATTTCAAGAAAGAGAATTTATGAAGCAATAGACGCAGCAAACTTTAGCACGCTTAAATTAATCAAAGAAAGCTATAATAACCTAAAGATGAAGCTAGGTAAAATTCCAACCCTATGGGATTTCGATAAATATGGTGAAATAGATGTACTTAGAATAGTAGATAACCAAGGATCTTATCATAAATTTTTGACGAAATATGATAAAGACGATTATACAGTTAAATTGAATGAATTACAGGAAAAATTTATTGAATATATTTCAGTAAAATTCTTAATTGGTAAACGTCCTAATGATTTAATAGTAGTAAGGGAATTAATTGAACATCCAGAAAATAACGATGTTATTACTACTGTAAAGGATATTTTATGGAATGAATATCAAATTGAAATAAATGAAAATGGAGTTATTAACCTTACTAATAATCTTAACAATAAATTTTATAGCGGATCTTCTGCTAATGCATATAAAAAGTGTATTTTTATGGTTGAGGAAAACAATAAATGGCACATCTCCCATGAATTTAAAGAATGCCTAGAAGACGATAATTTTAAAAAGATTATGAACGATTTAGTTCAGTATGGTTTATATCGTAACAATCGTGATTACCCAAATAGATACAAGGATACAACTCTTCAGTTATATTCTAAATACAGCTATGAAGATGTATGTAGATTATTAGAATGGCATAAAGCAGAGGTAGCTTTAAATATCGGCGGTTATAAGTTTGATAAGGATACAAAAACTTATCCAGTATTTATTAACTATGAAAAGAGTGAAGATATCTCAGATACTACAAAATATGAAGATCATTTTGTAAGTAGAAATGAGCTTATTGCGATTTCTAAGTCTAAACGTACGATTACTTCAGATGATGTTCAAAATGCAGTACATGCAGATCAACGTGGTATTCATATGGAATTATTTGTACGTAAGAATAAGGATGATAAGGTAAGCAAGGAATTCTATTATTTAGGTAGAATGTATGCTACAGGGGAATTAAAGGAATTCATAATGCCTGGTACAACATCTACTGCTGTAGAAATTACCTATAAGTTAGAAGATCCAGTACCTGAAAATTTATACGACTATATCACAAAATAACGTGGTAGTTCTCTTTGAACTACCTCTTTTCATGTTTCTTTTCTTAACTGTAATATATTGTTCTATCTCCCTAACAGGAGTTATTACATACCAATGCACTCTTTGTTTGTATTAAGTTAATTCATAATCTAAGTGAGTATGAATAATGATTCCCCTTATTCTAGCTAGAATGAATCTATCATCATAAACTTATAAAGTCAGTCTAACTAGACTTATTCTTTTCAATAGTGGTATAATAATCTTAAATATATAAATAGAAAGGAAACAGAATTGTGTCAGAATGTATTAGAAGATATTATGCAGAAGATCTAAAAGAAGTAATCAATGAAGTATGTGAGTTTACAGAAACTGATTATGATCAAAAATTTAAAGAATGGCTACATGGTGATTATAAAATGATTCATCTAGATGAAGAACTTGATTGAAAATATATTGTTGCTTATATCAATGTAGTTCATGATAACTTTAAAGAGTGGCTAAACTATGAAGGAAATAAGGTATGGAACCTGATCAATTATGATTTTGATGAATTAATGCATATCTATGCTAAAGGGGATATTATATTTTGTACTACGCCAGAAGAAGGGATACCTCAAACATTAAGTGAGATGCAGATCAGATATCTAGGTATAAAATATATTCCAGAATATTTTGAAGAAATACAAGACACAAAGAAACAAACAAAAGAAATAGAAGAATTAGAAAACCGTTCATTATCTCTGAATACAAATAATGCATCATCATTCATTGCTTCTTTACAGGAAAAGAAAGCTAATGCAATTAATAGTATAACTCAATACTATGATACAATGATGGAACAGATCTCTTCAATGCATGGTATATGTGATCCAATCGTTAGATCGTTTAAAGAAGATGATCAGCAGTTATTATCTACCATGAGCGTACAATTAGAAGAAGATTTAGAAGAACTAGATGATGATTTTCTATTCTTTTTAAAAGATAAAATTGATGAAGCTCTGGCTAATGAAGATGATCTTGATACCTATTTAATAGCCTATATGGGATGTATTGATATAATTGAGGAGCAAATAATCAGCAAAAAGACCAAAAAGAACTTAGAAAGCATTATGGAAGTATATGTTGATCTTGGTGCTGCCAAAAGATATCTTAATGAAGGACATTTTGATGATTCTGTAAAGGAATATATTTCAGCTAATAAAATCATGTATAAGCTAGATCTACAGCCTAAGCTTAAACATAGTCAAATACAAGAACTTACATCATTGGCTAATTCAAACAATGATGCATTAGATTTAATTGATCATATAGATGAATTGATCATGAATACAAGAAAGAAGTATAATTTATAAAAGGGCATTATTGCCCTTTTATTGGTATTTGTATTACAGTAGTAAACTGTTTGTTATCATAGTTGGTAACTAATGTACCATTATACTTTTCTAGTGTTAAATTAACCTGTCTTAAGCCGATTCCATGATTCTTAAAGTCACTCTTGGTAGTCTGTAAATGTTGATGTATGACCCCATTATGACTGTTTTTAATGGTTATAATGATCTGATCATTTACTTCCTTAGACTTAATCGTTAAATAGGGATGATCCACTTTAACACATGCTTCTATTGCGTTATCTAATAGATTACCAAAGATAATACATAGATCTACATCATTAATAAACTTTAGATTTCTAAAATCTACACTAACATTGGTATCAATATTTTCATTTGTAGCGATAGTAACCTTTTGAGTTAAGATCCCATCCAATATCCTATTTCCTGTTTCTAGATAAACGGTAGTAGAAGTATATTGCTTTAATAGGGAATCAATATATTCTATTCCCTGTTTATTTTCCTGATTCTCTAAATAATAACGTAAAGAGATCATATGATTCTTTAGGTCATGTCTTAATGCTCTTACCTTGATCTCATTCTGTTTATCCTTTTCAATACTATTCAACATATTCTCTGCTAAATTCATCTGAATATTTGTTTCATAATTCTCAATTAGAATATGAGAATATAACTCAATTAATACCAGACATACAAGCATTGTAAGCTGTAAAAGAATAGAGAAAACAGAAAACTCCACTAAATCAATATTCATAGTATCCGTTAAAGTACGTAAGGTATTATTTAAATACATGGAACAGATCGTAATAATAATGATCATCACTAACTTAAGCTTATTCATATCACTTATATAACGTAATGGTAAGATCTTATAGATACAATAATAAATAAATAGACTAAGAATTGTTACAATAGCTAGATTGATGATATTATTCAATAATACATTTCCCACAAAATAATAAGTTCCTAGTAAAATAGGTCTAGTTAAAGGGGATAAGAAGATATTATGAGAAATCGTAATAATCAAAGCATTCAAGATCGCATAATATAAAGCCTTATTCTTACTAATACTCTTACGGGTAATAATATAACCAAACGAACAGAATGTTCTAAAGATCAGACGGATAATGGAACTATTGAAGAATCCACCATCTTCAGCATTCATCATAAAGATCGTAAGAAATAAGAAGATCATACTCAAATAAATAGGTTTATTATTCTTCTCATCAATAGTTTCTAAATAAAAGATCGAAAAAAGGATATCTCTAAAAATATTGAATATACGCTTAAAATATAAAAAGGTTATCATAGCTGTTCACCAAGATACAAGGTATAGGTATCTTTAAAATCCTTCTTACGATGCTTAGATAGGGGGATTTCATCCCCATTATCTAAGGTAATAGTATCAATTGTATAGTTAACAATATGATTTAAATTGATCAGATAGCTCTTATGACATCTAAAGAAATGATAGTCAGATAATCTTTCCTCTAATTGGGATATAGGCTCATTATTGTACGATTTAGCCCCATTAGAGGTATAAATAGTAGTTGTATGCTTTAATACCTCTATATAGAGAATATCCTCAATTAAATAGGTATCTGTAGATTCACCCTTAAGCTGAATCATTGGTTTAATGTGTTTAGCTTTGATTTGATCACATACCTCCAGGATATTACGTTTAAAGCTTACAAAGCTTAATGGCTTTCTAAAAAACGAATAAGCATGAACCTCATATCCTTCTAAAGCATATTCTATTTTACTGGTCACAAAGAATAGATAAGCATCTATACCTTGATCTCTTAGAATATGAGCAACATCCATTCCAGATAGATTTCCCATCTGAATATCTAAGATAAAGATTTGAACATCTGAAGGGAGATTTTCTAATAGTTCCTCACCACTATGATAATAGTAGGTAATATATTCATCTTTCGTATCCTTGGAGATCTCATCAAGATAAGCAGAAATCTGTTTAGTTGCAGTCCATTCATCATCACATACAGCAATTTTAAATATCATAATATCACCCTCCTTTGTGTAAATTTTAACATAATCCACCAATTGTTTCAATCCAATGAATGCCCACTTGGGCTTGATTTCTGTCCTCTCAAGAGGACAGGAATAGCCAGTTAAGTCAGTTAAATTCCAGTGGGGTCAGAGCTATTGAGATTGTTTTCACAAAAGGTTACAATGCAATTGTCAAAAAGTTCACAAGGAGGAAATAAAAATGGGAAACTTTGATAACGAAATCGCAATCGTTACAGGTGGAGGATCTGGATTAGGACAAGCTATCTGCAGACGTATTGGACGTGAAGGAGCAACAATTGCAGTTGCTGATATCAACTTAGAAAATGCTGCTAAAACAGTAGCAATGCTAGAAGAACAAGGAAGCAAAGGATTTGCAGTATACTGTGATGTTACTTCTGAAGATTCTGTAAAGGAAATGGTTAAAACAGTAGTAGAAAAATGTGGTAAAGTCAATATCTTAGTAAACAATACAGGTATGGCTATTGAATCAAGAACATCTACTCGTATCTGTGATGAAGAATTATCAATGTGGGATAAGAGTATGGATCTTAATTTAAAGAGTGTATTCTTATGTGCTAAACACACAATTCCTGAAATGATCAAAGTAGGAGGAGGAAGAATCTGTAATATTTCATCATTAGCAGGATACTTCCCAGCTTTTGGAGCAAGCTATGGTGCTTCTAAAGCAGCAGTAATTGCATTAACAAAATCAATTGCTATGCAATATATTGATGATAATATCCGTTGTAACTGTGTATGCCCAGGAGCTATGAAAACACCTACTGGAATCAATGCTAATAAGATCGGTAAAGCATTTAACTTTGATGAAAATGCACCACGTGTAAGAATGATCAACAGAATCGCTGATCCAATGGAAATGGCTAATGTAGTTAACTTCTTATTATCTGATGAAGCAAGCTATATCACAGGAACAGAAGTAAGATGTGATGGTGGATCAATGGCTATGTCAGTAAAGATCCCACCTAGAGTTAAATAGGAGGAAAAAAAATGAGTGCATCAACAGCATTAGTATTATTCCTTGCTGCTATTATTGTAGCTGTATTTCTAGGAACTAAATTAAAAACAAATATCGGGGTTTATGGTATTATCTTTGCCTTCTTAATTGGTACTATCCTAATGGATAAGACAATTGCTCAGGTAATTTCATACTTCCCTACATCATTAATGTTTACATTAATGATCGTTGCATTCTTCTATGGATATGCATCATCTAATGGAACAATTAAAGCAATCTCAGATCGTCTGATCTATGCTTGCCGTGGAAATATTAAGTTAATTCCATTAGTATTATATTTCTCAGTATTTATTGTATCTACATTAGGTGCTGGGGCAGGAGCTGCACCAGTTATTATGTCTCCTATCGCTTTCTCTTTAGCTGCTGAAATTGGTTTTTCACCAGTATTAGCAGTAGTTGCTGTATCTTTAGGTGCTTTAGGTGGTGGTATCCAGGCATGGACAAGTACAGGTGTTATGTTTAAAGGAATTGCTGAAGGTACATTAGGTGAAGCAGTTGCTAACTCAGTAAGCTGGGGATATGGTGTAACATTAATGGTTATTCCTACTATATTCTATATCTTAGTTTACTTATATTACAGTAAAAAGAATGAATTAAAAGCTGTAGAAATTAAAAAGCCTGAATCACTAACAAAAGATCAGAAGATCACTTTATCATTGATCTTAGGAATCATGGTATTAGTTATTATTCCAGTATTTGCTAATATGTTCTTCCCTAATGCATATACTGCATGGTTTGCTTCTAAGTTTGATATTAAGGTTTTATGTGCAATTGGAATTGCAATCTGTGCTGCTTTAAACTTAGGAAATACAAACAATATTATTAGAAACAATATTCCTTGGCCAACAATCATTATGGTTTGTGGTATGTCTACAATGATCAATATGGCTGTTGAAACAGGTATTGCTGACTTAATGGGTAGCTGGTTAGGATCAAATATTCCTACATTCTTAATTATCCCAATGGTTGTATTATTAGGTGGTTTATTAAGCTTTGTAACTACTGGACCAGCTGTAATCTTCCCATTATTTATCCCTATGTTCCCTGCTTTAGCAGCAGCAACAGGATTAAGCCCAGTAGCATTAACAATGGCAATCTTTGCTGGTACTGGAGCAACTGGTATGTCCCCATTCTCTCAAGGTGGAGCTATGGCAATTGTAGGATGTAAAGATGAAAAGGTAAGAGAAAGCTTATGGTCTAAGCAGTTATTATTCGCCTTCTTATTCTTAATGTTCTATATTTTAGTAGCAGCTTTAGGATGGTTCACATTAATTGCAAAGTTATTCTAATACATACATACAATCTAGAATATACTCCCGTTTAAAAGGCAAGGATTTCCTTGCCTTTATTCGTATCTATAAATAAAAAGTATAATTCTATCATTTCTATTAGAATAATGGTATAATATAGATAACTCCTTTTAGATAAATAGACTAACAAACTATAGATCTGCAAACTTTCAAATA
>R17__coassemble_565_pt1 | contig 16239 bp, 17 predicted proteins | sample R17__metabat2_high_PE_012 | metagenome-assembled genome bin R17 | reverse complement strand
GGATAAGTATATCATCATAATAAAAGGAGCGTGATTCAAATGAGAACTTATCATTCAATGGAAATTGGAAACGTAGCAGTGTTAGGTCACTCAGGTAGTGGGAAAACAAGTATAATTGAAGCTATGGCATACCGTGCAGGAGTTATTAATCGTATTGGAAAGGTAGAAGATGGAAATACTCTTTCAGACTATTCAAGCGAAGAAATTAAGAGAGGAAACTCAGTAGGATTATCTGTTATTCCTCTAGAATGGAATAACGTAAAAATCAACCTGTTAGATACTCCAGGTTCATTTGACTTTATCGGTGAAGTTGAAGCAGCTTTAAATGTTGCTGAATCAGCATTGATCATCGTACCTGCAACTAAAGGAATAACAGTTGGTACTAAACAGGCAATGAATAAATCAAGTGATAAATGCAGAATGATTTATATTTCTGGACTAGATTATCCAAATGCCGCTTATCATGAAAAGCTTGAAGAATTAAAAGAACAATATGGTAAACAGATTGCCCCTATCCAGGTACCTATCATGGATGGAAATAAAATGGTTGGATATGTTAATGTAGCAAAGATGGAAGGTCGTATGTTCCACGGTGATCATACTGAACCTTGTGAAATTCCTGATAATATGTGGGATGAAATTCAACCAGTTAAAGATATGATCGATGAAGCAGTAGCTAATACTTCTGATGAATTATTAGAAAAATTCATTATGGAAGAACCATTTACAAGAGAAGAGATCTCTTGGGCATTAAGACAAGGGGTTATGAATAAACAGATCATTCCTGTACTTTGTGGTACAAATCAGATCGGTATTCAGATCATCTTAAACTCTATGGCAGCATTCTTCCCAGCAGCTGGGGATACAGTTAATAGTATCGTTGCTTATGATGAAGTTAATAAAACTGAAGATATTATTGGTTTCAACGAAGAATTACCAGCATCAGCATTCGTATTTAAAACAATCGCTGACCCATTTGTAGGACGTATTTCTTTATTCAAGGTTGCTACTGGTACTATTTATTCTGGTATGAACCTATATAATGCCAATAAGAAAGAAGTAGAAAAGGTTAATAAATTATATGTAATGCAAGGTAAGAACTTAATTGAAGTTGATCAGTTATGTGCTGGGGATATCGGTGCTTTATCTAAATTAGCTCATACTCAGACTAATGATACATTATGTACAACTAACTATGTAATGACTTATTTACCAATTAAATTCTCTCAACCATATTTTGGTAAAGCTATTCTTCCAGTTGGTAAATCTAATGAAGAAAAGATCGCTAATGCAATCAATAAATTATTAGAAGAAGATTTAACTTTAAAATTCGAATCTAACGGTGAAACTAAACAGCAGGTAATCTATGGTATTGGTGATATCCATCTTGATACAGTTATAGCTAAATTATCTGAAAGATTCAAAGTTGAAGTTAAACTTGAAGACGTTATTATTCCTTATCGTGAAACAATCAGAGGTACAGTTGTTCAAAGATATAAACATAAGAAACAATCTGGTGGACATGGTCAATATGGAGATGTTGAAATTAGATTTGAACCTTTAGGTAACTATGATAAACCATTTGAATTTGCTGAAGAAGTAGTTGGTGGAGCTGTTCCTAAGGGATACTTCCCAGCAGTTATTAAAGGTCTTGAACAGGTAACTCAGGCTGGTGTAATCGCTGGATATCCTACATTAGGTATCAAGGCTACTCTAGTTGATGGTTCTTACCATGATGTAGACTCAAATGAAATGTCATTCAAGACTGCTACAGTTGAATGCTTCAAGGTTGGTATTCCTAAAGCTAAACCTGCCCTTCTTGAACCTTATGTAACTTTACATGTATATGTAGATGATGAATATACTGGAGATATCATGGGTAACTTCAATAAGAAACGTGGACGTGTAATCTCTACTGATATTCAGGATGATGGTTTAGTATGTATTACTGCTGAAGCTCCTCAGGCTGAAGTTATGAACTATGCAATTGATTTAAGATCTATGACTCAAGGTCAGGGATTCTTCGATATGGCATTCTTAGATTATGAATTCGCTAATGATGAAGTAACTAAGAGAGTACAGGCTGCTAGAGCTAAATAAAACAAACAGGGAGATAGATGAAAACATCTATCTCCTTTTATTTTCCTTTTTCAATTATTTTTCTTGCTACATAAACTCCAGAAGCTGAAGCATGAGAAAGAGAATGGGTAACACCACTGCCATCTCCAATAACATATAATCCTTTATATTTTGTTTCTAGATTATGATCGAGCTTTACTTCCATATTATAGAATTTAACCTCTACCCCATAAAGCAAGGTATCATCATTGGCAGTACCTGGGGCGATCTTATCTAAGGCATGGATCATTTCAATAATTCCATCTAATATACGTTTTGGTAAAACTAAAGATAGATCTCCAGGAGTTGCATTTAAAGTAGGTCTTACTGAACTGTTTTCAATTCTGCTAAGTGTCGATCTTCTTCCTCTTTCTAGATCTCCAAATCTTTGTACAATAACTCCACCACCAAGCATATTAGATAATCTTGCGATACTTTCTCCATAGGAATTAGAATCATTAAAAGGTTCAGAAAAATGCTTAGAAACAAGCAATGCAAAATTAGTATTCTCAGATTGTTTATTTGGATCATCATAGCTATGTCCATTTACAGTAATGATTCCATTCGTATTTTCATTTACTACATATCCATAAGGATTCATACAGAAGGTTCTGACATTATCTTCAAACTTTTCTGTTCTATAGACGATCTTACTTTCATACAATGAATCTGTAAGATGAGAAAAGACAACTGCTGGAAGCTCTACTCTTACGCCAATATCTACACGTGAAGAGGTTGTAGGAATATCTAATTCTTTACATAATCCCTGCATCCATTTACTTCCGCTTCTGCCAGCTGAAATAATACAGTAGGTAGCATCTACACTTGTTTCATCATAGATCACGGAATAGCCTACCTTATAGGCTTTGATCGTTTTAACCATCGTATTAAAGTAAAAATCAACATGATCTTTTAATTCATTATAGATATTCTCTAATACAATATAATTTACATCTGTTCCAAGATGTCTAACAGAAGCATCCAGTAATCTTAATTTATTTTGAATACATAGCTTTTTAAATTCGCTGCCTGCAGTAGAATATAGTTTTGTTCCTTCTCCTCCATATTTCATATTCAATCCATCTACATAACGCATTAGTTCTAATGCTTCCTGTTTACCAATATATTCATATAGTGTACCCCCAAAGTCATTGGTAATATTGTATTTTCCATCAGAGAAAGCCCCTGCTCCACCAAAGCCAGTCATAATTGCACAGGATTTACAATTAATACAGGATTTAATATGTTTACCATCGATTGGACATTTTCTTTTTTCCAGTTTATTTCCTGCTTCAAAAACAGCGATCTTTAAAGTAGGATCATGTTGAATAAGTTCATAGGCTGAAAAGATTCCTCCAGGACCTGCCCCTATAATTACAACATCATATTTCATAACTACCACCTCATCTTATTTTAACATGAAAATATTGAATCATAAAGAAAAGATGCCCTTAGAAGGCATCTTAATAGCTAAGCTTCAACCTTTGCAGATAATCTTAACAGGATCAATCCTGCCACAAAGAAGAAAGCTAATAGACCAATCGCAATATTGATCGTACCACCAGCTAATTTAACCCATGTGATCACAAATGAACCAAGGAAGGAAGCTCCCTTTGCAAAGATATCATAGATTCCAAAGAATTCACCAGCATTATTAGCAGGAATGATCTTACCATAATAAGATCTTGATAAAGATTGAATAGATCCCTGGAACATTCCAACCATAAAGGCCATGATTCCAAACTGAAGTAAAGTTTGTAAAGTCAAGGCATATAGACATACTACTGTATAACCAATAATACATACACTAATTAAAGTAACAGTATCATATTTCTTAGATAGCTGTGCAAATAATAAAGAGAAGATCCATGCTACGACCTGAGTAGCTAATAAGAAAACTACCTGTCCTACAGTATTTAAACCAAGATCTGTACCGATATTAATACAGTTATCAATAATAGTTCCTACCCCATCGATATAAAGGAAGAAAGCTAATAAGAATAAGAAGACCTTCTTATTTTGAGTTGCGATCGTTTTAATTGTATGTCCTAATGTTTTAAAAACTTTAGCGATCGCACCCTTTGTTTTTTCAACATAATATTTCTGTTTATAGTTCTTTAATAAAGGAATAGTTACGATCAGCCACCATATTGCAGTAACCATACATCCTAAGATCTTAGCTAAATTAAAGGGGATCAAATTAATTCCCATAGAAGGTTCCCCTAAGACATAAAGAACCAAAGCTACGGTAAAAGGCAGACATGAACCAATATATCCCCAGGCATATCCATAAGAAGAAACCTGGTCCATTTTTTCTGCAGTTGTTACATCATTGATCATGGAATCATAGCTTGTAAGAGAAGACTGATAACAGATCTTTGTGACAATAAAGACAATCAAGAATAATAGCCAGCTATTTGCAAAACCTAACAGGATCGTTCCTAATACTCCTAAACCTAAGGCTGTTGAAAAGATAGGCTTTCTTAGATCCTTATAATCAGCAAAGGTTCCTAATACAGGACCAAGGATCGCTACAATAATTGTAACAATGGAAATAGCTGCAGCCCAATAGGCAGTAGCCTGATCTGAAGAGATCTTTCCTGCTCCTTCTCCAATAGCGATTGCTTTAAACCAGATAGGAATTAAAGAACAGGCAAGCATTGTAAAGGCTGAGTTCCCTACATCATACAAAATCCAAGATTTTTCTAATTTTGTTAATTTATTCATATATATTTTCCTTTCGTATTTGATACTTTACTATTATAACAATTTTTTATATTTAAAAAAAGAGGTATCTACTTTTTTCTTAATTGGAATGAAAAAGGTTGCATTTTTACTTACAAAATAGATATAATAAAAAGGTAGAGGTAAGAACAATGAAACAAATCACAAGAATCGTATTAACTGGTGGTCCATGCTCTGGTAAGAGTACATTTATGGACTTAGCTTTAGAATATTTCACAAAAAAGGGATATGTAGTATTAGTAGACCATGAAGCTGCTACTGATTTAATTACAGGAGGAATTTCTCCTGCCAGCATGGAAATGTATCATTTTCAGAAATACTGTATTGCTCTTCAACTAAAAAAAGAAGAACTATTTATGCAAGCTGCTCATGAAATCAAAGGAGACAAGGTCTTAGTCTTCTATGATCGTGCTATTTTAGATGATAAGGGATATGTAACTCCTGATGATTTTAAAGAGATCCTATCTACCTTTGATATGAAGGAAGAAGAACTGATCGATCGTTATGACCTTATATTACACCTGACTACTCGTGCTAAATCTAAGGCAGAAGAATTCTCTAATGAAACAAATGCTGGAAGATATGAAAATGCCAGTGAAGCCTGTTTAGTAGATGATACTATTTTACTAAGCTGGTCTGTTCATCCAAATCATGTGATCATTGAAGGAGAAGATAACTTCGATTTAAAAATGCAAAAAACAATCAATGCCATTGAGACATACTTAAAAGGAATATCTGATTAGATATTCCTTTTGTAGTTCCTATCTATAGTATTCTTTAAAATCATCCAGTCTTAGACAGGCAAGTCTTCTTGCATGATAAGCAAAATGACCACAGCCGCAATCCAGATCAATAAAGCTTCTGGTATGTATAATTTTAAAATGATCTCCCTGTTGATCCAGCCTTTGTGAACAGGCTATTTTATCCTCATAGCTGCTTGTAACTAAAAGACTGACTACAGGTGTATGTCCTAGTATAACCTTATCGATTCCCTTTAAATCAAAGCTTGTTAGAAGAGTGGGTCTTAGCCATACACGATCATGGGTATTCTTTCCTGGATAGGCATGAACTAAAAGATAATGCTGATCCTTGATCTCAAGTTCAATCTGTTCAGGTAGATCTCTAATGAATTTTAGAAGCTTATTTCTTTGTTCAGGACTTCTTTTCTTTAAAGCTCTTAAAGTTGGTTCATTGCCATTACGATTCCATCTGATCATATCAGTCTGCGAAGCATCGATTGCATAGAACTGTCTGCACATATATTCATGATTTCCTAGTAACAGAATGATATTCTCTTTTTCCATGATATATTCTAACAGATCGATTCCATCTTCTCCTCGATCGATCACATCTCCTATAATATAAAGCTGATCTTCATCTTTAAATTCTATTTCCTTCAACATGGCAAAGAAGCGTTCTCCTTCTCCATGAATATCGGACATTACATAGGTAGCCATATTAAGCTAATTCCTCAATACTCTTTTCTAGTTCATAAACAAACTTTCCAATATGGATCCCATCGATCAGTCGATGATTAACTTCTAGAGAGATCCCCAGCATGTAGCGTCCGTTTTCTTCTACATATTTTCCCCAAGAGATCCTTGGAATCGAGTCATCTTTAAAACAAGGATCATTTTCATCTCTTTCATTGGTAAGCGCAGTTAAATTCAGCCATGGAAGGCATGAATAATAGATCAGCTCACCACATTCCTTTTCATAATCAATAAAGATCTTCTGTTCATTAGAAACTTGAGTTGCTTTTTGTATCCATTCATTCATAGAATTCTCTATTTCCATTGTAACGATATAAAAGGCCTCTGAATCTGAATGAAGATCAGTAAAGCTAGGATTTCTTTTTTCAATTTCATATACCTTATTATCCTTAATCACCTTTAAAAAGGCTGGTACACGATTTATAGCTGTGGTACATAAATAAATAAGAGCCTTGTAGAAGGAAAGGCTGTATTGATGCGTATATTTTATCAGCAAAGTAACATCGATCTTAAAGGTTACCATATAAAAAGGATGCGTAACATTCTGATAATGCTTAAATATTTCTTTTCTATCCCATGTATTGATATCTATTTCTTTCATCTTTGATCACCTGTTTTTTATTCTACCAAAATTTTAAGTAGAAATAAAGGCTTATCTTTTGTATAATAAAAACGAGGTGTTTGTTATGTTTTTACCTGTAACTTATGAAGAAATGAAAGAAAGAGGTTGGGAACAGCCTGATTTTGTATATGTCTGTGGTGATGCCTATGTTGATCATCCTTCCTTTGGTGCAGCTATTATCTGCCGTACTTTGGAAAGTCATGGTTATAAGGTATGTTTTATTGCTCAGCCAAACTGGAAGACTACAGAGGATTTTATGCGTTTTGGAAAACCTAGACTAGGTTTTCTTGTATCTAGTGGAAATATTGATTCCATGGTCAATCATTATACAGTAGCTAAAAAAAGAAGAAGTAAGGACAGCTATTCAAATAATGGAGAAGCAGGTCATCGTCCAGATCGTGCAGTTATTGTCTATTGCCAGAAAATTAGAGAGGCTTATAAGGATGCTGCTATTTTAATTGGAGGAATTGAAGCCAGCTTAAGAAGACTATCTCACTATGATTACTGGGATGATCGTGTCAGACAATCTATTCTAGTAGATAGTGGAGCTGATCTGTTAATGTATGGAATGGGAGAAAATAGTATTATTGAAATTGCTGATGCCCTAAATGCAGGAATTGAGGTAAAGTATTTAACCTACCTAGATGGAACCGTATTTAGAGTGAAGGATCTTAGCAGTATCGATGAAAAGCATATAGTTCTTCCTTCTTATAAGGAGGTATCTTCTTCTAAGGAAGCCTATGCGAAAAGCTTCCATATTCAATATCTTAATACGGATCATTTTGCAGCTAAGGTACTAGTTGAACCTTATGAAGGTTTCTATGTTGTACAGAATCGTCCTAATCGTCCATTAACTCAGCAGGAATTTGATGATGCCTATGCCCTGCCTTATGAAAGAACCTTCCATCCAATGTATAACTATATTCCAGCTATAGAGGAGGTAAAGTTCTCTCTGATTTCAAATAGAGGATGTCTTGGAGCCTGTAACTTCTGTGCCTTAAACTTCCATCAGGGTAGAATTATTCAGGCAAGAAGTCATGAATCTCTGATCAATGAAGCTAAGATCATGATTGCTGATCCTGAATTTAAAGGATATATCCACGATGTTGGTGGTCCTACTGCCAACTTCAGACAGCCTGCCTGCAAAAAGCAGGAAACCAAGGGAGCATGTCCTACAAGAGAATGTTTATGGCCTGAAAAGTGCAATAATCTGATCGTTGATCATACAGACTATGTTTCTTTGCTTAGAAAGCTAAGAGAATTAGATGGAGTTAAAAAGGTTTTTATTCGTTCTGGAATCCGTTATGACTATCTATATTATGATAAAGATGAAACCTTCTTTGAAGAATTAGTCAAATATCATATCAGTGGTCAGTTAAAAGTTGCACCAGAACATATCAGTAATTCTGCCTTAGATAAGATGGGGAAACCACGAAGAGGATTATATGAAAAGTTTGTAGATAAATATCAGTTGATGAATAAGAAATTTAAAAAGGATCAGTATCTTGTTCCTTATCTGATGTCTTCTCATCCTGGTTCAGATTTAAATTCTGCAATTGAGTTAGCTGAATATTTAAGAGATATTCATCATACTCCTGAGCAGGTACAGGATTTCTACCCTACACCAGGAACACTATCAACAGCGATGTATTATACCTTACTTGATCCTCGTGATATGACCCCAGTTTATGTCGCTAAGTCTCCACATGAAAAAGCAATGCAAAGAGCATTGATGCAGTATCGACTTCCTCGTAACTATGATCTTGTATACGAAGCTTTAGTAACCGCTCATCGTGAAGATCTGATTGGAAATGGTCCTAATTGTCTGATTCGTCCAAAAAATGAAAAGAAAGCTGAACCTAGACCTAGAAACAATCATCATAATCATTCTAAATCAAGAAATACTAAAAAAGGGGCTCCTAAAAAATAGGAGCCTTATATTTCGTAATCAATTGCTTTTACTTTACATTTTGGACCGTTTTTCATCAGGTTCTGATGTCCCTGTGACTTAGGATAGGCATTAAGATCATTGAGATTATCAAAGTGAAGCATCTGTACCAGATCAGCAAAGATCGGTGCATCATAGGAAACATTCTGTTTTACTACACTCATCTTGATGGTATCATCATTCTTTCCTATTTCTTCAAGCATAGCCTTCATTTTAGGAATTTCATTTTTATCTTCTAAAGTAAATAACGAGATATGTCTATACATATTTTCGCCCCCTAACACATTCATTATAGTCCTATTTAAAGCATAAGAAAAGGATTTTTATTTTATGAATTTTCTCTTTTTCTAAAACAAAAAGAGCTGGATGCTCTTTTAGTGTTTATGATAATTTCTTTTTGACTGTTCATATTTTGGTTCACAAGTTAAATTGATTCCCAGTTTTTTAAAGGTCTGTTCATCTACTGATGATAATAATACTGTTGTATGAGCTTCACAGCCTTTAAGCTTAGGTAACTGTTCCATAGCTAATTTAGCTAAAGGATTTTGAGTAGCTGATGAAGATAAAGCAATCAGGATCTCATCTGTATGTAATCTTGGGTTCTGACTTCCTAAATATTCAGTTTTTAATACCTGAATTGGCTTAATAGAAGTATCAGTGATCAGATCCATAGACTGATCGATATTTGCTAATTTCTTTAAGGCATTAAGAAGTACTGCTGCAGAAGCCCCTAACAGACTTCCTGTTTTACCTGTAACAAGAGTACCATCTGGCAATTCAATAGCTGCTGCTGGCAAATGAGTTGTCTCTTCAACCATTAAAGCACTAGTAACAACTTTACGATCCTTTACAGTGATCTTAGCCTGTCTTAATAAGGATTCTAATTTACCAAGGTTATCCTTAGAAGATCCTTTACGCTTGATTTCACATAGACATTTATAATATCTTCTGATAATTTCCTGTTTACTTGCTTCCTGGCAGGCTTCATCATCAATAATACAGTTACCAGCCATATTAACTCCCATATCTGTTGGTGATTTATATGGTGATTCACCAAAGATCAGTTCAAACATAGCTGATACAACTGGGAAGATCTCAACATCTCGGTTATAGTTGACCGTAGATTCACCATAAGCTTCTAAGTGGAATGAGTCAATAATATTAACATCATTTAAATCAGCAGTAGCTGCTTCATAAGCTAAATTAACTGGATGCTTTAGTGGTAAATTCCAGATTGGGAAGGTTTCAAACTTTGCATATCCTGCTTCTACACCACGTTTATGTTCATGGTAAAGCTGAGATAAGCAGGTTGCCATCTTTCCTGATCCAGGTCCTGGAGCTGTAACTACAACTAATGGTCTCTTGGTTTCAATATAATCGTTTTTCCCGTATCCTTCATCACTTACAATATATTCAACATTATTAGGATATCCTGGGATCTTATAATGATGATAAGAAGGAATTCCTAATTCCTGTAATCTCTTTTCAAATCTTTCGTTAGATGGAGTCTTTGTATATTTAGTTAAACAAACACTTCCTACATATAAACCGATAGACTGGAATTCATCGATCAATCTTAATACATCTTCATCATAGGTGATTCCATAATCTCCTCTGATTTTATTTGATTCAATATCTTCTGCAGAGATGGCAATCACAATTTCAAGCTGATCCTTTAATTGAAGAAGCATCTGCAGCTTTGAGTCAATATGAAAACCAGGTAATACTCTTGATGCATGATAATCATCAAAAAGCTTTCCCCCAATTTCAAGATATAATTTGTTGTCAAAATGTCCAATTCTTTCTCTAATATGTTCCGATTGCATTTTTAAATATTTATCGTTATCAAATCCAATTTTCATAATACTATTCTCCCTATTCTTTAACCCGTGAGTATTTTATCACATTTCAAATAGAAATAAATAGCAATTTATCATATTCAATCAAAAAAGTTTTTGTAACCTTTTACTTCCTCAAATCCAATCTTTTGATAAAACTGATGGGCTCCTGTTCTAAAGTTACTTGAGACTAATAATTCGTAATTTACATTGTGTTTTTTAGCCCATTCATGGATATATTCAAACATGGCTTTACCTACTCCCTGCTTGCGATAATCGTGATGAACAACCACATTTTCTATATAACACAACGGTCTTAAATCTTCTGAATAATCTTCTACTAAAATAGATAGTAAACTACCTATAAGCTTATGGGTGGAATTTTCTTCTACTACTAACAGATATGCATCATCTCTTTGGTTATATCGTGTAATGATTTTTTTCATTTTCTCCTGATCGACTGGGTGATAGACAAGATCATCCATCAATTCATTAAAATCCTCAAGATCTGTTTCTAAATTAACCTTTCTAAACGTATACATAAGTATTTTCCTTTCCAAATTTATTTATTTTTATTATAATAGGGGACGTTGAGGTGGTAAAGATGAAAGTATTAGTAATTGGAGGTACCTACTTTTTAGGTAGAGTATTTACAATGTTCAGTAATGAAAAATATGATTTAACTCTAGTAAATAGAGGAAGATACAGCATGAAGGATTATCATGTCAAGGAGATCCACTTTGATCGTCACAATAAGGATGAATGGAAGAAGGTTCACGGGAAATTCGATGCAGTGGTTGATTTTTGTGCCTATGATGAAGATGATATTCGACTTGTTTTAGACAATATCGATGCTTCTATCAAGAAATATATTTATATCAGTACAGTAGATGTCTATGAAAGAGGAACAAATAAAGTCCTAGATGAAACAGGAAAGCTGGAGGAAAGACGTTTTGGGGGTGAAATGGGAGCTTATATCTATGGTAAGATCCTGTTAGAAAAAGAATTAGAAGTGGTTTGTAAAGAAAAGAATATCGATTATGTTTCTTTACGTTTATCTAATTTATATGGTCCCTTTAACTACTCTCCAAGAGAAACTGAACTGATCAGACGTATTGCTTTAAATGAACCTTTGTATCATTTAACAGACGCTAAAGCTAAATTCCAGCTGTTATATGTGAAGGATGCAGCCTTAGCCATTCAACAAGTGATCGATCATGATTGTCAATATCATGCCTACAATATCGTAGATGAAGAAGTTTTTGATTATGATGATCTGAACTTTGTCTTTAGTCAATGTTCGCCTGTAAATATTATAACGATGTCTATCGATGAAGCTAAAGAGAATGATTATCCTCTTGTATATCCAATCTATCCTGAGGAACAGGAAATCTACCATGGAGAACGTTTTAAAAAGGAATTCAATTATACCTATACTCCAATGGAAAATGGAATGATGACAACCTTTAAAGCAGCCTATCCAATCTTTAAAAAATAAAGGATCCAAAGGGATCCTTTTATTCGTCAAAATCAAATGACAGCTGTTTTTGTTTTAGGTTTTTAACTGGTCCAAAGCTTAAACGATGAATTGGACAGGCTCCATATTTTTCTAAGGCTTCCAGATGTGCCTTGGTTGGATAGCCCTTATGCTGCTTAAAGTTATATTCTGGATAGATCTTATCATATTCATACATCATACGATCTCTGGTAACCTTTGCGAGTATACTGGCTGCTCCAATAGTCATCGATTTACTATCTCCCTTAATGATTGCAAGATGAGGATGGGCATCATCTAAGGGCATAGCATCCGTTAGGGTAAAATCAGGCTTTATAGTAAGATGATCTATACAGTTGATCATGCCTGTTTTAGAACCTGTATAGACATTTAATTCATCTACCTTTTTTTCATCATAAACAGTAATGTAATAAGCTAAAGCATTTTCGATAATTATATCGTAAAGCTCTTCCCTCTTTTTTTCTGATAATTTCTTTGAATCGTTGATTCTTTCATCATAATAACCCTGTGGAAAAATAACAGCAGCTACAACTAAAGGACCTGCAATCGGTCCTCTTCCAGCTTCATCACACCCAGCGATATACTGATATCCCTGTTCATAATACTGTTTTTCATAAGCTAGACGATCAATTGTTTCTTCTTTTTTATTTCTCATAGTCGCTTACACTTTCCCAAGTGATCTTACCAATTGAACAATCTAGAATTTCATTAACCAAAAGCTCTATTACACGATCATAGTCTACTTCTTTATTGATACGTTTGATTTTACGATTATCTGAGATCTTTGTAAAAACTGGTTCGATCCAATCTGTATCAAAATCAATTGGATCAATATTGTATCGGCTCTCTAAAAGGCCAGGATAGGCTTTTTCTAGATATTTAATGGCATAGATCACTACTTCATCTAAAGGCAAAATAGAGGTCTTAATTGAACCAATTAAAGCCATATGATAAGCTATATCTTCACTTTCAAACTTAGGCCATAATACTCCAGGAGTATCGAATAATTCAAAATCATTTGAGATTCTGATCAGCTGTTGTGATTTCGTAACTCCAGGTTTATTTCCAGTAACTGCTGAATTACGTTTAGCTAAACGATTGATCAGGGTAGATTTTCCTACATTAGGAATTCCTACTATGATCGCTCTTACAGCTCTAGGCTTAAGTCCTCTTGCTTTTTCTTTTTCCAGCTTATCTTTAATTGCTTCCTTACAGATCGTAATGATTTTTCCATATTCATTGAATTTCTTTAGATTTACAGCTAATACATAATTTCCCTTGGAACGGTAATAATTGATCCATTCTTCTGTTTTCTGTGGATCAGCCATATCGATCTTGGTGATAATGATCAGTCTTGGTTTGGTTTTCAGCATTGCATCAAACATTGGATTTTTAGAAGAATAAGGAGCTCTTCCATCCACAAGTTCGATGATCATATCTACCATTTTTAATCGGTCTTCTATTTCTCTTTTGGCCTTGGACATATGTCCAGGATACCATTGAATCTGTGCCATAGCTACCTCCTATTCAAAGCTTCCAAAATCACTAAATGGATAAATAATAAATCCATTTCTTCCTTCTATATCTTCATAGCTGAATGGTCCAAAGTATCTTGAATCAGCAGAGTAAGGTCGATTATCTCCTAATACAAAATATTCCCCTTCCCCAAGAGTGATTGAAAAATCATTGGTAAAATTATTGTTGTAGGTTGTTTTATAATTATTGACATAATCTTCATCTAGAAAATACTGATCATAGACTACTCCATCAATCGTTAATACATCATTTTCCATAGTAACTGTTTCTCCAGGAAAACCAATCAGTCTTTTGATGATCAGCTCATCCTTCTGTTCACAATTAATGATCAGGACGTCAAAACGTTTTAGATCCTCTTCGTCCATATTTAATTTATACATGATCCCTATTGAACCATCATCATAGGTAGGATACATACTGCTTCCTACTACACGAATAGGTCGAGCAACAAAATTAACGAATAATTCTACTACTATAAGACAGATCGCTAATTCTCCTAGAAAATATAAAGCTTCCCTGATCAGACTTTTATTTGTTTTTTTCTTTTCTTCCATAAATAACTCCTATTCAGTAAAAAGAAAAGCCTCTTTCCAGAGGCTTCTTTAGATCATTATCTAATTTCTTTAATTCTTGCAGCCTTACCAGATAAACCACGTAAGTAATGTAATTTAGCTCTACGAACTTTACCAACTTTTGCTACTTCGATATGATCAATAATTGGAGAATGTACTGGGAAAATTCTTTCTACACCAACTTGGTAAGAGATTTTTCTTACAGTGAATGTTTCACTGATTCCTGATCCTCTACGAGCGATACAAACACCTTCAAATAACTGAATACGTGATTTGTCACCTTCTTGGATCTTAACATAAACCTTTAAAGTATCTCCTGGTTTAAAGTTAGGAACATCATTTCTTAATTGTTTCTTTGTAATTTCATTTACTAATCCTAAATTCATCTTTGTTTCTCCTTTTCAAAAATTGTCTTAGGAAGTTCATTCGGACTTAATACCCAGCGGACCTTCTGCAGTCTTATCGACTGTAGTATAATAACACTTTTCAGGGATAAATACAAGTTTATTTTTTTATTTCTGATAACATTTTTTGTTCTTCTGCACTCAGCTCTTTAGTTTCAAGAAGATCAGGTCTTTTCTCGTAGGTTTTCTTTAAGGATTGATATAGACGCCACTTACGGATATTTTCATGATGTCCACTAAGCAGGATCTCTGGAACCTTTTTGCCATCGTATTCAACTGGTCTTGTATATTGTGGATATTCTAGTAATCCGCTAGAAAAGGAATCATCTAAATGACTTTCTTCACGGATACTTCCTCCAAGTAATCGAATAATTGCATCTGAGATCACCATACTGCCAAGTTCTCCACCTGTTAATACATAATCGCCAATGGAAAGCTCTAGATCTACATAATCTCTTATTCTTTCATCATATCCTTCATAATGTCCACAGATAAAGATCAGATGTTCTTCTTTGCTTAATTCATAGGCTTTAGCCTGTTTGAAGGTTTCTCCCGTAGGACATAACAGGATCACTTTACTTTGTGGTGTTTTAATCGCATTTAGACAATCTATAATTGGCTGACACATTAAAACCATTCCCTGTCCTCCTCCATAGGGCATATCATCTACCTTTAAATGTTTATCTAAGGTATATTTTCTAAAATCGTGAATATTGACTGTTACAACCCCTTTTTCGATAGAACGTTTAATAATAGATGAATGGATAAAACCATCGAACATCTCAGGAAAAAGGGTTAAAATATCGATTATCATTGCTTTATTCCTTTTCAAATAAGCCATCGATTTCATTGATGACCATTTTATGAGGAATATCCTCTTCTAATACAAAAGCAGAGATATAAGGAACAAGAACCTTATGATTGATTTCGATCATATCATAATTTGTTCCTTCTCGAATACCAGTGATTTTCCCTAATAATTCATTATGCTGATTATAGACCTCTACCCCGATCAGATCAGTAATAAAGTATTCTCCTTCCTTTAAAAGAGAAGGATCATAATCTCCATAAACTTCATAATCTCTATATTTTTCAACCAGATTAATATCCAGGTAGTTTTTAAAGCTGACAAGTGCCATTCCCTTATGCATTCTAAAAGAATTGACCTCCATCACGATTTCATTTTGATTATTTTTCAAATAAACAGTTTTACCCTTTTGAAATCTTTCTGATGTAAAGGAAGAAATAGATTGAATCTTGACTTCTCCTTTAATTCCATGGGTACCTACTATTTTTCCAATATATAGTTTATCTTTCATCATTAACCTCCAAAAAAAATAGATGTTTTGCAACATCTATTCATAAGATTCAAATTTGATTATGACTTTCTTCTTTGTCTTCATGCCAACAACTGACATCAGATGTCTAATAGAACTAGCCATAGCAC
>R17__coassemble_558_pt1 | contig 16464 bp, 10 predicted proteins | sample R17__metabat2_high_PE_012 | metagenome-assembled genome bin R17 | reverse complement strand
GTTTCTATAATTGTTTGACAATCATTACAATATGTATCCCCTGTATAACCATATTCTAAGCATGTTGGGTCTTTTGCATTAATAATCGTTACATTTGTATGAGTACATTCAGCAGTAGTTTCTACAGTAACTTCATATGTTTTAGTAGTTGAACCATCTTCTGAAATAGTTAATATACGAATAACACCATTATATTCAGGTAAAATTGTAATAGCGGCATTTGAAGATGTAGTTGCATTGATCACATCACTATTTGCAGTATATTCTAGAGTATCAGCATTAAAATCATTAATAGCTGTACCATTAGAAGTAATTCCATTTAGATCAGCACTTGTATTCACTTCTACAATGCCTGCATAGGTCATCATTTCTGCTTCAATAATACCAACACAATATCCACTACTTGTACCACTCTGTTGTGTAAATACAATTCTTATAGATACTGGATTGATCACTGAATCAAAGGTATAAGCATATTCTGCTCCTAGTGTAGCACTTTGAACTAATTCAGTTGTATAACTGATAGAAGTGTAATTAGTTCCATCTAATGAATATTGGAAATCAATACTTTCAGGATATTTACAACATCTATCATAATAATAATATAGATTTACACCACTTAATAATTGAGCCGTATCCCATGTAAATGTTAATGTAGCATTTGCTGAATTATAACGGTTATTATAGTTAGTCCATCTTTGACTTGTATTATCAACAAACGAAACATATCCATTGATAATGGATTCTAGACTATCTGACTGATAAGCAGAATCAATATCCTGAGTTAGGCTTGATACATTAGGTGCAACATTAGTAGACTCAGTATTGACTGCTTCAGCTACTCTTACAGAACATGTTACTGGTAAAGTATCAGTTCCTAGTATAGTAGCAGTACCATTTACAACTACAATATCTCCTACAGTAGTAAACTGATCTGTAGAGATCGCATCCCATGTTACCTGATATTCTCCTGTAACTGTACCATCAGCTAAAACACCGTTAACTGTATCTGGTAGGGTTGGTAAAGTATTTACCATTGTTACTGTTGAAACATTTCTTACAGCAATTACATCAGCAATTACATGTAATTTAGCTGTAACTGTAATAGGATCTTCCCCTATAATACTTAATGTACCAGTGATTGTATAATCACCTACAGTATTATATAAATCAGAACTGATGGTATCCCATGTAATTGTACCTGTTGTAGTAGAACCATCTGCATAAGTAACAGTTGATGTTGTTTCTAATTCAGGTTCTACTCCCTTCATTACTGAATAATCTTTTACCATAGTATAGCTTACTAAACCTTCAGTTGAAGCAGAAACAGCTTTAGTTGTGATAGAAGCACTTCCTCCTGTTAATCCACTAGAAGTAACATTAACAGTAATATTTCCAGCATCCTCTGTAGATTTAACGATTACTAAGGCTTTACCTGCATAGGCTGCAATATGAGCAGAGGTTGTACTATCAATAACAGAAGACTGCTGATATTTTTCTGTTGTAGCCTGATCCCCATTATCTACCCCTACAATTGTACCATTACCACTTACTGTAAAGTTAATTGTATTTGTAGCTGTTGTATCTAAATTACCATCTGCATCTTCTACAGTTACTTCAATATAAACTAAGCTTTGACCATCAGCATCAATAGTTGTCTTATTTTGAGTAACTTCTAATTTACTTACTGTACCAGGTGTATTTACCGTTTTATTTCCTGTAGTATCTGTAATTTCATTACCATTTGTATCATATGCTTTAGCTGATATTGTACCTGAAGCATAAGTTACATTAAATGTAGCATATAAAGATGTACTTCCACTACCAGCTACTGCAGTACAGTAGCTTGAATTATTAGATACAGTTGAATATGTATAATATACATGTCCTGCACTAGTTGTATTGACTGTTCGAGTAGCAGTACCAATTAAAGTACCATTACGATATAGCTTAACAACAGGAGCATTTGAATAAATGACAACTGGTGTTTTACTATTAGTAGTATACATATTATCACTATCCCAAGAAGTGACTAAATGTAAAGTAGTATCATCTTGTTTCCATTGTGCACGATAGAAATAATAAGTATCCTTTTCAAAGCCAGCAGTATCTACAATACCAAAATATGAACTATTTGGAACAGCTCCACTACCACTCACTGATCCAGAACCAGTACCATTATAAGGTGTAGGTTCACCAATATAGTCAAAACCTGTCCATACAAATTCACCAGCTACATAGTCTTTGGTAATAACTCTATACATTGAATCATGAGCTGTTTTTCCCCAACTTACACATGAAGTATCATAAGAAGTTAAATGCATCTTTCCATCAATAGCTGTATTACTGCTTTGAGAATAATACTGTCCTCTACTGTTTGTTGCTGATGATGTTTCAGAGGCAATAATTGGGGCAGTCCATCCACTATTTAAATCAGCATATATATCACTAGTACCATAATTAAATCCTAATACCCCACCATTATCCTGAATAACCTTTAAAACAGCTCCAATATTTGAAGTTGTTGAAGTTGAACGAGTATTATCTCCAATTGTAGCAGGACGAGTTGTATCATATGTATTGATTTCATCAATAATACTTTGAGCAATCGTACCATAAGTAGAATCAGAAGATCCACCTTCCTGTACTTCATTACATAATGACCATAAAATAACTGAAGGATCATTACGATCACGTTTAACAGTTGAATCTACAACATACTGATACCATTTTAAAGAGCTGCTTCCACCAATGATTTGATTAGAAGAGCTTAATGATGTATTGAAATAAACAGAGAAATCATTACTATTTCCATTTTTCGCATAAGTCCATCCATCAAAGAATTCTTCAATGACTAATAAACCTAATCTATTACAGATATCAATAAAATCTTCATCAGCAGGATTATGAGAAGTACGAATCGCATTACATCCCATTTCCTTCATCATAGATAATTGTCTATACATTGCATCATAATATGCCGCTGAACCAGCAGCTCCCTGATCATGATGTAAACAAACCCCATTTAACTTAGTAGCTACCCCATTTAAATAGAAACCATTTGTTTTGTCAAAGGTATACCATCTATAACCAAACTCTGTTTCATAGCTGTCAGTTAATGTATCATCTACATAAACCTCTGTTTTTACTGTATATAAATAAGGATTGTCTGTAGACCATAATGTAGGATTAGAAACTACAGGACTAGCTGTTAAAGTTGCAGTTGAATTAGCAGCAATTGTAGTACTAGCACTAGCTGCATCTGATACAATATTTCCACTCGCATCATATACTGTATTTTTGATCGTTACATTTTTACTTTCATTGCTGTCATTATCAATTTCAACTTCGGTTTGAGCTGTACCATCTCCACTAGAAATATTAGGAGTTGTTACATATGTACCATTTAAAGCCACATGTACTGGATCAGTTACAATTAAAGTAACATCTCGATAGATTCCACTACCTGAATACCATCTACTTGATGGAATATTATTGACTGCCTTAACAGCAATTACGTTTTCTGTAACACCATCACAAGTAACATAATCAGTAATATCAAAGGCAAAGCTATTATAACCATAACAGTTTTCTCCAATATAAGTACCATTAACATATACAGTAGCTACACTATATACCCCATCAAAATTAATAACGATTGATTTTCCGTTGTCAGATTCTGGAATCGTAAATGATTTACGATACCATCCAGTACCACCCGGTAAGAATCCACTTTCTGCTTCTCCTGAAGTTGTAAAGCTTTGAGTAATACTGAAATCATGAGGTAAAGATACATCAGTCCACAATGAATCATCAAAATTCTTATTTTGTGCTGTACTGCTTGTACCCAGATAAAATTTCCAATCACTATTAAAGTTTGTTTCACGATCTAGTGCAGAGTTATTTGAAACATTAACAGTTACTTCTTCCCCTTTAACTGTTGTACCAGTTGTAGCTTCTACCCCCTGTAATGAAGTAGAAAATAATAAGGAAATAATCATTGTTAATAAAACAAATAATGAAATAAACTTATTCTTCATTCTCTATTTTCCTTTCTTTTAAATTTCACAATCTTGATTGATTTCTGTTTGAATTCCATCCAAATCTAATTTCTTAGGTGGATTCTTTAAGAAATCCTGATAATATTTCGCCGCATATTCCTTTGTTTCACAAATATATACTGGACGATCATTAAAATTACCTGTCTCTGTATAAACCATAGCAGAGCATGAGTGACAGACGGTTTTATTAATACAATTTGTACATACAGGACTGTATTTAAATTCATTTGTATAATCTACGATCTTCTTCCATTGTTCCTCTAAGCTGCCTTCTAATAGACTGAATTTAGGAATATCCACAGTACCACATCCACTTAGATTTCCTCTCCAGTCGATCCAGAATGAACATCTTCCTGCTAAACAGATCATTTCCTGTGGTCCTTTAGCTTTTGCTTCTTCTAGTATTTCATCCGTTAAATGAACATAATTAGCTGCATTATTAGCAAGAACAGCAAACTGTTCATCAGGTAACTGATAATAATCAACTAATACCTGATAATAGGCTGCCTGCTCAGGAGTAAATCGTTCATTAAACTCATTACTGCTGATTTCTCGTCTAACAGGTGGGAACATATAAGTAGCAATACGCAAAGATAAGCCATAGCTTTTCGCAAATAATAGCATATCTTCCAGATCATCCTTATTATAAGGAGTCAGACTACAATTGAATTTAAAGCGAATGTTATGTTTATAAAGCAGATCAACAGCTCTTTTTACCTTATCAAAGCCATGTGGATCTCCACATAATCTTTCATAGGTTGCATTGGAAGCACCATAAAGGGTAATATTGATTCTTTCAGGTGGTCTTTTAACTAACCATTCAATTATCTTCTCATCAATTAGACTGGCATTAGAATTAATAGATACCTGCATACCAAGATCAATCATTGCTTCATATAATTCCTGAATATAAGGATAAGAAAATGGTTCTCCTCCTGTAATTAAAGGAAACATGGTTCCAGCTTTAGCTGATTGTCTAGCAATATCTAGCCAGAATTCTAAAGGCAATAATCCTCCCAAAGCTTTGACTTCTTTAACATTCTTTCTTACATAACACATTTTGCAGGCAAAATTACACATTGGTGTTAATTCAAATGCTCCCGTTAAAGGAGCTCTTCTTTTACTTGCTTTTGCGTATAAACGATCCTTGATATTTGCCATTAAATCACCCCATCTAGTATCAGCTGTTGTTTCAAACATTCAACCGCATCTTCACTTATATTGCATTCTAGCATATAAACAGGATAATTGCGAATAATATTTATCCAATATTGACGAATTAATCCCATTTCTTGTATATTCCAAGTATCCATTACCGTCTGTTCCATTAGATATTTAATCTTTTTAGCTGAACTTAGCTTTACCACTTTATTATCCTTTGCCTGTTTTAGAATAACTATTGCTCCAAGATCAAAGCTTAGATTACTAGCGATAGGCTCACTGCCATCTACTGGAAAACCATAGGTCTTTGCACTTGTGCTACATCTGATCAAAGTACGATCATTACATACCATTTTAGCCCCTTCATATTGTTTCCATAGCTTAGCCTGGGTTGTTTTTCCAGTTCCACTAGGAGCACTAAACAGAATTCCCTTATGATGATACTCTATCTGACTAGAGTGAAATAAGAAAGATCTCTTTCTAATCAAGAATTCTCTTAATGGAAATAACTGTAATATTTTATCAATACTTGTGATCAAGTTAGGAAAGTTTCTTTCATTAATATAATAATTTACATGATGAAAGAAATCATCATATTCTACTATAGTAACAGAACCAGCTGTACCAGGCTTAGCTGCTGCATAATGTTTTTTATTTTCATAATAATAATCAAGAATCAGATCCTCCCCTATTTTATGAGCAGGATACTTGTAATTTTCTGGCAGATCCTTGATATAGATCGATATATTAGAGATATGCATTTTGGATTGATATTTCTCATAATACTCACTAAGAGTCAGTTCCTTTAAACTGATGAGTTCAAAATATATATCTCCAATATTCAAATAATATTTATAAATCATAGAATAACCTCCCTTATATAAATAAAAGAGGACTGATAAGATTACTCCTATCAGTCGTACTTTTTTAATTAAGAAGTAAATACTGTTGATCCTTGAGCACTTAAATAGCAAGAACATCCACCATCATCATAGAAGTTCATTTTTGCTGGTGAAAGATGATTACTATCTAATTCACAGTCAGGGTGTTGATCTGTATAATATACATCACCTGCATATACTCCTCCACCCATATCCATTTGTTCTAGATAAGAATCACAAGTTTTATGTAATGTATTACCAGGACCTAGGTTTACAACCTGTCCACATCCTGTAGCAATAGCAGTATTAATTTCATAGATTTCTACTTCAATAGTAGGTTTAGAATAAACTTTCTTCATTTTATAACCTCCTAATTAGCAGCTACGCTGTAAGTTTCACTTGCATTACCATTTTGATCATAGGCAATAACTTCGTAAACTTTACCTTTGCTTACTTTCTTTTCAGTTAATGCAAATTTATAACATCCTGCAACCTTTGATGGATTAACCTTTGTACCATTAATTGTAATATAAGCTACATCTAATGAAGTTAATACAGTAACTGAAGCTTTCTTAGTCTTAGATGCATAAGAAGCAGATAATTGAATTGATTCAGGTGTAAATACTGTTGATTCTTCAACTTCTTCATTATTTTCTAAAACTAATGGAGAAACTAAGTATAAAGTATTTTCTGATTTATCATTACTATCTGATAAATCTGAAGCATAACCAAGTTCAAATTCAGAAGTACCAACTACTTTGATATTTGTTAAGGCTACTAAACCTGCATAACCAGAAATAGTTACTTCACCATATGTATCACCATCTTCAGTAGTATCTACATCTACATACTTACTAATATCATAGTAACAATCAGTACTGTTATTTACAGCTACACTATTACCATTGATTTTAATATAACCAGTTGAAGCACCAGGAGCCTTCATACCAATATATAATTTATAGCTTTGAGAATCCCAATTTACTAAATCGAATGTTACATTATAACCTTCACCATTTAAGTATAATTCTTCATTAGGACCAATGCTTTCATAAGTTTCAATTGATTTAATATTTCCATCGACATCTGTTAATGTAAATACATCCTCATCATCTAGCCAACCTTCATCTTCGTCAGCAACTACTTTATCTCTGATATTAACTACAACGTTATTAGCTTCATTATCAGTAGCATAAGCTGCATTTGCAGTAGCATCATCATTCATTGGATTATATACTTTATATCCATCAAAATAGAATACTTGACCAGAAGCACCTGCTTCAGTAGCAGTTCCCTGCTTATAAACGGTTACTGTTACCTGATAATCACCAAAGTCTAATCCAGAATTATTGTAAACTGGAATATTGTATAATGTTGCATCTGAAGCAACAGTTCCAATAACTCTTGTATCAATATATTGAGTATCTACAACTTCATAAGCATTATTAACTAATTTCTTAACAAGAACTCTAATATAAGCTGAATCAGTTGAAATTCTACCATAGATTGTTGTTCCAGTACCAGTGAATGAATAGTTGTACATTGCTGCATAGTCTGCTGTATTGATCATTTCTGATGTACCATAGCTATCTTTTAAGTTTGTTAAATATCCAGCATCAGTACCATAAGTAGAGTCTGTTGTTGTACCAACTAAACCAGTTTCCTGTTTAAATCCTAAAGCAGTTCCCTGAGCAGTCCATGTAGCAGAACCTGTAGAATAAGTGATTGTTGGATAGCTTTCTTCATAATATACTGAAGTAGCTGGGATCACTGTTAATGTAGTTGATTTTTCAACTGTTGTTCCATCAGTATTATCTGTAGCAGTTACAGTATAAGTAATTGTATCAATAGCTTTTAATTCCTTATTAGGAGTATATGTTACAACACCTTCATTGTATGCTACAGTACCTAAATGGTCTTCATTATCTAATGTAACATTTGTAATTGTACCATTAGTAACAAGATCGTTAGCTAAGATATTAACATCTACAGGTAAACCATAATCTAATACGATTGTTTCTGGGTTAACATCTAAGTCTAAAGTAGATACATATTTATATGAGTTTTCACATACAAATGAAATTGTATCTGTTGCACTCTTGCTACCTGTTACTGTTACTGTATCAGAAGTTTTACCAGATTTACCAGTAATTGTTGCTCCAGTTACACTAGATGTAGCTGACCAATTTGCTGTCCAGTAATTAGATGTTTCATTTTCAACTACATGATAGCTTGTGTTTTCATCATCTAAGCTGATTCCTTTAAATGTTGCAGTTTGATTATTCTTTAAAGTAAATGTACCAGTAGAAGAAGTAACCCCTGAACCTACTACTGTACCAGTTGCATCAGTAATAGTATAAGCTTTATTAGCAACTACTTCATCATCATTATATAAAGTGAAGCTGAAATCTAAGTTACTTAAAGTAGCATATGTAGTATCATCGATCTTAGTATTTGTATCAGTATATGTATCACTAATATTCTTAGTAACAGATACACTATCCTTTTGTGGTAAATTAAATTTAATTAAACAGTTACATTTACCTTTTCCACGTTCCATATAGTAGATCTTTAAAGTATGTTGACCATCAGCAGCAAATCCTGTTAATGTAGTACCTAAAGCATCATATAAATTAGTCTGAGATAATGTAGCATCTGTATGAATTGAACAAGTACTTAATGATTGACTAGAAGTTCCTAAACCTTCATGTTCTGCTTTATCTCCAATATATTCATAGTTTAATGCATCCAATTTAACAGTACCATCGGCAAAGTTAATAGTACCACTGATTGCATCATGAGTACCACCGATATCTAATACTAGAATATCATCAATATATACCCAAACATCATCGTCACCACAGAATTCAAATGTAATATCTTCTCCATTAGCATCCTTACCATCATCTGTCATTTGGAAAGGTACTTCAGTAACCATACCATAACTAAATACCTGATTAGCAGAAGTATTATAAGCTGTTACACTTTTACCAGCTCTTGTTGTAGTTGTAATAGTAGAAGTTGAAGATGTAATATCTGCAAATGGCTGGAAACCTGCTCCTGTAGTATTTGAATCATTTGTATAAGCTGGCTTATCAGCAATTAACATCGTTGCTCCATCTTCAGCACCATCTACACCACCATCAAAGTAAACCGCATTAGTATCAGAATCTAATACATAATATCCATCATCAGTAATATAATAAGGTACTTTAACATTTTCATATACATCTGTATATTCTTCGTTGCTTCCATCTGTAGCAAATAAAGGTGCAGCATTTACTGTATCATTATTAAATGGTGCATTAGTAGCTTCTTTTAAATTAGAAGCAGCTAAACCAGTATAAATATGCCAGTTTTGTGCATACCCATTCCATGTACTAAATGAATTACTTGATACCTTATTACTATAACCTGTAAAGTAGAACCCTTTACCTTCTTGTGTAGTACCAGTTGCTACCTGTGTAGTTGTTTCAGTTCCAGATGCTACTTTCTTGTATAGTGATGTTGAATTTTCACTGGTACTTGTATAGAATCCATCTGAACTATAATATACATAGTATGTTGAAGTGCTCTTATTTCCACCAATCTGTGTTAATGCACTATCATTATAGCTCCATACTCCATATGCTGATACAGATGTTAAGGCACTTACTGCCTGTGCATTGTTTCCACTTGATCTTCCTAAATATGTTCCATTATTTACTAATGAATAGCTTCCATATTTTGTATAGCTTGTATTGCTTGCAGCAGTCCATACTACAGTACTATCATTATCTACTGTTACAGTATTACCATCTACAGTTACTGATACTGCACTTAATGTTCCACTGTTGTTAGCTAATGCATATCCATTAGATACAATAACATATTCTTCACCAGCTTCAATTTCAGTAGCTAATTGATAAGTTGAACCGGATGTTGTTGTTACTGTTTCATAAGTTGTCTTTAAATCTGCAGCAGCAGTAGCAGCATTAGCTTTATCTCCATCCCAGTTATAGAAAGTACTGTTGAAATATTCTACTTCTAGAGTATTATCAGAACTATCATCAGGCTGTAGATTAACTGTAGTAGAAGCAACTACTGAAGGCATTGAAGTAACAACCATAGCTAAAGATAAAGCACCAGCTAAAATCTTTTTTAAATAATTTCTCATTGTTTTTTCCTCCTTTCAATTATGAAAATATAATTAGTGAATAAATCAAATATAACTGATGGTTATTATATTCAATCTATTCAGTAAAACTATTTTCAAAAAACTCCATATTCTACAATAAAAATCTAACTGAAATACAATGTAGAATATTCCCATACATTCTAACATTATCCCCTAATCCATGCAAATAAAAAATGACATTTTAAAGGATAATTGTTATAAATATACATATTTTGTTTTTTTCTGTTTTTATGTTTCTTAACAATCTCTTTGACACTTATTCTATTTTGTCTATAATGATAAAATGTAAATAGGAGGTATTGATCATGAATAAATTAATGAAGTCAATATTGGCATTCTCTTTAGCTATTGTAGTATGTGGATGTTCAAGTGAAAAAAGTAGTGAGTATATGAGCTATGCTGATTTTATGAAAGCAGAAAATAATGATGAAGTAGTCATTGAAACCTATATTCAGGATAAAAGTAAATGGTGTGATGGGATGACTACTCTTTATACACAAAACAATGAAGGTGGATATCTAATCAGTAATTATGCCTGCAGCGAGGAAGTTTATAATACATTTGTAGAGGGACAAAAGATCAAGGTAACTGGAACTAAAAGTCAGGGTGAATATAAGGTAGAAATAGTAAATGCTGTAATTGAATTAGAAGAAGGAAATCAAATCTTTAAAGCAAAGGATTTTACTGATTTAATAACTTCTGAAGATCTGATTCAGTATCAGAATCAAAAAGCGATCTTTACTGATTTAATAGTAGATGAATCAGGAATTGTTCAACCTTATACCTATAATTGGGATGATTCAGGAACTGATGGAGATGATTTATATTTTATGGGATTAAAGGATAAATATTTATATCAGTTAATTGTAGAATCTACTCTATGTGATGAAAACAGTGATGTTTACCAGGTGGTTAAATCTTTAAATATTGGAGATACGATCGATATTGAATGTTATCTGATCTGGGATGATTACTTTAACCCATATGTTACGTCTATTACGATTCATTAAGACTGCAGTGCAGTCTTTTTTTGACTTTTCATATAGGTTATGTTATAACTATGTTAGTTATAGATAACTAACAGGAGGGTTATATGAAAAAGTTAGAAGTATCAGATTTAATATCGATTGGAGTATTTAGTGCTCTTTATTTTGTAGTTGTAGCGATCGCTACCTTTGTGAGTAGCATTTTACTTGGTGGCTATGCCTATGTCCTATTACCAGCTGTAGCTGCCTTACTTGCTGGAAGTATTTATATGTTAATGGTAGCCAAGGTACAGAAGTTTGGGGGAATCACCATGATGGGAGTTGTAATGGGAGTTTATTTTTTTATCTCTGGTCATTTTATCGTATCATTTGCTGCTAATATTGTATGTGGAATCTTAGGAGATCTGATCGCTAAGATCGGAGATTATAAGAATAAGATGCTCATTTTAATCAGCTATATTGTCTTTTCTTATGGATGCACTGGACCAGTATTACCAATGTGGTTTTTAAGAAATCAATATATCGCTAATCTAGAAGCAAGGGGTAAATCAGCAGAATATATTGCTGATATGTTTGCGAATATCAACTCTACAACCTTTATCATCTGTATGGTTTCTATTCTTGTATTAGGAGCAATTGGTGGTTTAATTGGACAGAAAATGATGAAAAAACACTTTGTAAAGGCAGGAATCATTGACTAATGGTTATTTTAGATCCAAGAAGTAAGCTATACTTACTTCTTTTATCCAATATGATCCTATTGTTTCATGTTTCAACATGCACAGAAATATTATTAGATCTATTCCTTCTGTTTCCTTTGCTTATCGCAAAGAAATACAAAAGTGTCATCCGTTTTACAATTATGTTAGTAGTATTATTTCTACTTGGTCTAGTAGAGAGTCAAAATAAGATCTTAAATAGTCTGATCTTATTTTCTTATACGATTCGTACTATGCTTCCCTGCTTTATTGCTGGAAGCTATGCCTTTACTACTACTACCATTTCAGAGTTTGTAGTTGCTATGCGTAAGATGAAGATCAGTGAAGGAATCATTATTCCCTTTATGGTAGTAATTCGTTTCTTTCCTACTATTATAGAAGACTATAAACAGATCAGAGATGCATTAAGCTATCGAGGGATCACTACCAAAAATCCATTGCAGTATTTTGAATATATCCTGATTCCTTTATTAATGAATGCTAATAATGTAGCTGATGATTTAACTGTTGCAAGTATGTCTAAGGGAATCAGTATTTCTACTCCTCATACTTCTTTAACCACTATTTCTATGCATTATTATGATTATCTTTATATGATCATTGCGACAATGCCATTGATTGCTTTTATAGGAGGGCTATTATGAGTTATATTGAATTTGATCATGTATCTTTTACCTACTCTACTTCCACTAAAGCATTAGAGGATGTATCTTTTAGTATTGAACAGGGTAAATGTGTATTATTTATGGGACTAAGTGGATATGGGAAAACAACACTTCTAAGACTCATCAACGGTCTGATTCCTTCCTGCTTTAAAGGAAAACTAGAGGGGCATATCAAAGTAGGGTCTTGTAATGAAAAGTCAAAGATAGAGGATTATATTGGTTTAACAGGATCTGTATTTCAGAATCCTAAGACTCAGTTCTTTAATACTAATACAACAAGTGAATTAGCCTTTCCCTGTGAAAATACAGGAATGGAAACTTATAAAATCAAAGAAAGAATAGATAAAATATCTAAGGAATATCATATTGAACATTTACTTAATCGTTCTATCTTTGAAATATCAGGAGGACAGAAGCAGTTAGTATCCTTTAGTGCAGCCAATATGCTATCTCCTTCTATTTTAGTTTTAGATGAACCTACCAGTAATCTAGATGATTTTACAATTCAAAGATTAAGAGAATACCTGATTCTAGCTAAAAAAGCAGGAAAAACAATAATCATTGGGGAACATCGTTTAGCCTGGTTAAATGGAATTATCGATGACTATTATCTGTTAGATCATGGTAAAATGATAAATCATTTTACCTATCACGAACTACAGCAGATTGATCTTTATTCTCTTGGTTTAAGAACAATCGATTTAGAGACTGTTCAAACTATATTAAGAAATAAACAATATTATGATTCTGCTTCTACTTTAATGATTGATCATCTAGTAATTGGCTATAAGCATCAGGCAATCACTACAATTCGTGATTTTCATCTTTTACCTGGTAAGATTTTATGTATTATGGGATCTAATGGTACAGGAAAAACAACCTTGATCAAGACCTTGTGTGGTCTATTAAAGCCTATTGAGGGGAAGATCTCCTATCAGGGCAAAGAAATAAGTAAAAGAGAACTGTTAAAGAAAAGCTTTTTAGTGATGCAGGATGTAAACTATCAGCTCTTTAGCGATAGTGTAGAAGAGGAAATACTACTAGGCACTAAGCTTAAAAATGTAGATAATTTATTAAAAAGTCTAGATCTTTATGATTTAAAGGATCGTCATCCAATGTCTTTATCTGGAGGACAGAAGCAAAGGGTAGCCATTGCCTGTGCTTTAGCTTCTAATAAAGAAATTATGATCTTTGATGAACCTACCAGTGGTTTAGATTATTTACATATGGTTCTATTTGGTAATCAGTTATTAGAATTAAAGAAACAAAGTAAAATGATTATAATTGTTACACATGATGAGGAATTAGCTGCAAAGTATGCTGATTATATCTATCATATGGAGGTAAAGGAATGTTAGAATATTGGAATGGAACATGGAATAATTTTGAAAACTATATTGACGACAGAGATCCTTCCATTCAAAAGGCATGGGAGGAAGCTAAGTTAGCCTTTAGAAAGATCCTTGTATTTTCTTTATATAGTCTAGGAAACTGTAAAAGATTCTGGAAGAAGGTATGTAATACTAAACAAAACGGAAATAAGGTAAGAATAGATACGATGGAATTTACAAGTGATAAGAATACTTTATATGTAGACTATATCGCTCAAAATAGACTGATCACAAGTCAAAAGTATACACTATTAGAAATACTCCCTTCTGCTCTTGAACATGAACCAGGCTACCTGTTTAAAGGAGATCAGGAAGATGTATTTCAATATCTATTACTGATGAAACCAATGGAACCAAGTGAACAGATCATTTCTCATTTTCATTTTCAGTTTGGTTCATCTAGAGAAATGATTTTAAAGGGAAATAAACTAAGAAAAAGATTATGGTATGCAACGATGTGTGATGGTAAAGCCAGTAAATTAGACAAATGTAATATTATCCTGGCTTTACATAAAGCTAAGTTGTGGGAGCAATTAAAGTAACTATGTTTGAGCATCTGTTTTTTATGTTTTTATTCGTATTGTATTCTAAAATATGATATAATTATTTAGACAAAGGGGATGATGAAACATGAAAAGATTGCCTGTAGGTGTTGAGGATTTTAAAGAATTAATAGATCGAGATTACTATTTAGTAGATAAAACTGAATTTATTTTAGATGTAATTCACGATAAGGTTGCTTTATATACCAGACCTAGAAGATTCGGTAAAACCTTGAATATGTCCATGCTTCGTTATTTCTTTGATTTAAAGGAAAAAGACAATGCCTATCTGTTTAATGACTTAAAGATTTCTAATTATCCAGAAGCCTTAAAGTATCAGAATCAGTATCCTGTTTTATTCTTAACTTTTAAGGAAATGAAAAGTATCGATATGGATGGTCAGTTATATGTATTTGCTGATTTGATCTACGACTCTATTCAAAGATATGATGAAGTTCAGTTCAGTGAAAAACTATCTGATCATGAAAAAGAATTATTTACTAAATATCTTAATAAACAGGGATCTTTTGATGATTATCGTCTATCTCTAAAAATTATATCCAATTTATTATATAAACACTACGGTAAAAAGGTAATCATCCTGATTGATGAATATGATGTACCATTACAGAATGCCTATATTGAAGGTTACTATGAGGATATGGTAAAGTTTATTCGAAATGTCTTCTCCTCTGCTTTAAAAACAAATAATGCTTTAGAAAAAGGAATCATGACAGGATGCCTTAGAATCGCTAAGGAAAGTATCTTTACAGGATTAAATAACTTTAGAGTACATTCCATTTTTGATTCATCTCAAAGTCAGTACTTTGGCTTTACGATCGATGAAACCAAGCAATTACTAGCAGACTATGATCTATCAGACAGCTATGAAGCTATTAAAGAATGGTATGATGGCTATCTGTTTGGAGATACAGAAATCTATAATCCATGGTCTTTAATTTTATCAGTAGATGAAAGAAAAAACAATAAGCCTAATCTTGTATCCTATTGGGCTAATACTTCATCTAATGATCTGATATATGAGTACATTAAGCATGGAGATGAAGCCATGAAGAATGATTTTCAGGATCTTGTATCAGGCAAATCTATTGTTCATACAATTACCCCTGAACTGACCTATCGAGATATGGATTCTAAGAATAATATCTATTCTTTCTTACTGTTTACTGGATATCTAAAAATAAAGAAGGTTATAGATACAGATAATGATCAGTATGAAATGGTTATTCCAAATAGAGAAGTAAAGAAGATCTTCTCTAATCAGTATATGAAATATTTTACTGAATTGAGAGATGATTATTCAGCTAAGCTGCTATCCTATTTAAAGGAGGAAAAGGTAGAAGAAGCCAATATATTATTGAATCAGATCCTGATGGCTTCTACCTCTTTCTATGATAATTATGAAAGTTATTATCATGGCTTTATGACTGGATTATTTAGTCAGTATGTCCCAATTTCCAATAGAGAAGCAGGAGAAGGAAGATTTGATTTAGGAATTCTTACCAAGAATCCATTTGGAACAAGTATTCTGTTTGAATTTAAATATTCTAAAAACAGTAAAGATTTAAAGAACGATAGTCTAAAAGCTATTGAACAGATCAAAAACAAGAAATATATCGAAGGACTGGAGGCACAGGGATATTATAATATCAAGGCCTATGGTATTGCCTTCTATGAAAAGTACTGCTTTATCACAAAATATTAAGATGGGATGTTCCCGTCTTTTTTTGTTCGTAATTTTAGAAAACTGACTACTATAACAGCTCAAATTCAACTTCTAAGAAAAAGTACATTAATACAATTTATTTATTCGTATTGTATTCTAAAATATGATATAATTATTTAGACAAAGGGGATGAT
>R17__coassemble_525_pt1 | contig 17072 bp, 10 predicted proteins | sample R17__metabat2_high_PE_012 | metagenome-assembled genome bin R17 | reverse complement strand
CCTTCTAAAATATTATACATGATTTACACTATATTTTCAATTATGAGAGATAGTAAGATTCATTAGATTATCTACTGACGGTAATACCTTGCATCCTTATTCTTTCCTATTTTTTTGATTTTTTCTGAAGCTTTATAAAAGTTTCAATATACTGTTCCTTTCGAATTATTTCTTAATGTGTAATAAAATCTCTGTTATTCAGTATGACCTTCTAATCATATTATTTATTAACAAAGGTAAGTCATGGAAATAATATGAAATAGTGTTTATAGCTTTTTTGTTTACAAGAACATTTGGATAATTATTACTTCTTATTTATAAAAGTGTCTTTTTTTTGGCTTCCTCTTGTGAAAAAAAAACAGGTATATAATATTTTTTATCAATTTAAAAATATATTTTTTCGGTATAGAAAACCAAGGAGGTAAATAGTGCTGATAGATATAGAGAAAGATATTGAAAAAGAAGATCAGGAAGAAACCGAAAACATAGAATTTAATCATATTGAAAATGAAAATGTTGAAAAAATAAAAACATTAAATGAGCATCTGGAAGGGAACGAACATCCTGTTACTAAGGTTCCATTTAAAAGAGATACAGTAGAATTATCTGATGGAAGATATATTGAGGGAGTATTTCCTGAATTTGAATCTAAAGCAGATTTATTCTTACCAGAAGAAGAATATAAAGAATCTTTTTATAATCAGCAAAAGTGGCTAAATGAACGTATGTCTAAACTAGTAGATCCATCATCATCAGAATATGACGAATCTATAGCTGAAAAATTAACAGATGAGCAGATTGAGGATTTTAAAGAAGGAATTATGCCAGAAGGATTAACATGGCATCATCATCAGGAAGAAGGACTTATGCAGTTAGTTGATTCTAAAATTCATGAATCTACCAATCATACTGGTGGAATGAGCATATGGGGAAGGGGGCATGGCTAATATGGAATGGAAAAGTATCAGAGTTTTAGTAACTAAAGAAGAAGTTAAACAGTTAGAAAAGGATTTAGCTATTCAATTACCAGAAGATTATAAACAGAAGATCTTATCTATTAATGGTGGTGCATTAAAAAATGCTTATATTGATTTACCAAAGTTAGGAAAGGTTCCCTATAGCCGTAATGTATCCCTAAGCAAGAAATCATCATTTTCAATTTATGATTTATGTTCAAGAGAAACAATAGCTAAAAATCAATTGTTCCCATTTGGAACAGTAGGAAACGGAGATTACTTCTGTTTCGATTTAAAGAATCATCAGGTTGTATTATATCTACATGAAACACTAAAAATCATGCAGGTGTGTAAAACATATAGTGAATTATTATCTATGATTGAATATGAATAGGAAAGGAGAAAATATGCCAAATATATTAGATTTGATGGGAAAAGATTCCAATAATATGAAGCAAATCACCAAAGAGACAGAAGATGCTATGGATAAAATTCAAGATGAAATCAAAGCATCAATGCAGCAGGACATTACCCAATTCAAAAAGGAAGAGGAAGTTAAACCAGTTATTCAAAATGAACCTGATAATCAAAAAACAGAAATTGATTTATCTTCTATCAAACAGGAGATCAGTGATGAGGTGATCAATGCTTTAAAGACACAAAATGATCTGATCCTACAGGAATTACAATCCTTAAAGGCTAATGAACCTAAGGAAACAGTAGTTGACTTAAGTCAGATCGAAGCTACTTTAAAGAATAATACAGTATTACTAAATAACTATATTTCTAAAAACTGCGAATTTCAGGATCGAGTTCAAAGAGATATGTTTAAAGAAAAGCAGGACCTGCAGAAAATTGTCAATAGAGAATATATGATTCCAGCATTATCTACAATCGCTGCTACCTATGGACAATGGTATCACCTAAGTGAAGATGCAATTGATTTTAGTGATCCAAAAGCATGTCAAAATTATCAGAGAGATGTTGGTTATCTATTAGATGAATTAGCTGATTTTCTTGAAGAAGAAGGATGCGAGATCTATCGTTCAAAAGCCGGAGATCCTTTAAGAGCAAGATATTCAAAGAGTAAACCACAGAACTTTATTAAAACAGGAGATCAATCTTTACATCGTATAGTAGCTGAATCCTTAAATCCAGGAATCAGTAAAGATAATCGAGTATTATATGTAGAAAACTGTAAAAGCTATGTCTATGATGAAGCATTAGCAAAGCAGGAAGAAATAAAAGAAGAAGAAATCAAAACTGAAGAAGTTCAAGAAGAAGTAGTGAACGAACCAGTTTTAGATGAAAGTAATCAGAATGTACAGGAATAATAGGAGGAAAGAATAATGAGTACAATTTATGGTATTGACCTTGGAACTACTAATAGCTGTGTAGCTACATTAGACCAGAACGGAAACCCAATCGTTATTAAAAATCAGGATGAAAATAGTTCCACATTAGCATCAGCTATTTTCTTTGAATCAGAAAATTCAACCATTATCGGTGAAGCTGCTAAGGATTATGTTGAAACAGATGGTGATCGAGTATTACAGTTCTTTAAACGTGAACTTGGTAAACCAGATCAATATCCACCACATATGGTTTTTGATCAGGAATATACACCAGTTATTTTACAGTCTTTATTATTAAAACGTATGAAGCAATATACTGATGATCAGGGAGAAGAAATGAAGGATGTAGTAATTACAGTACCTGCATACTTTGGTTTCGTAGAAAGAGATTTAACTCAAAAAGCAGGTGAAGCTATTGGATTAAATGTATTATCAGTAATTAATGAACCAACAGCTGCTGCCTTAAATTATTGTCATAAGTTACATCCTCAAAATTCAACATATTTAGTCTATGACCTTGGTGGTGGTACTTTTGACGTAAGTATTATCAAAATGTCAGTTGAACAGGATGAAAATAGGGAAGAAAAATCAATTATCCAGACTATTGCTACAGGTGGTAATGACCAATTAGGTGGTAAAGACTGGGATGACCGTTTATTCGAACATATGTTAAATATTGCTGCTGAACAAGTAGGAATGGATCCTAATGATTTAGATCAGGATGCAAGACAGGCAGTAAGATCAAAAGTAGAAAAATTAAAGAAGAAATTAACAAACAACGATTCAGCTAGAGAAAAGGTATTGATCGATGGTCAAAGAGTTGAAATCGTAGTATCAAAAGATGAATTTGAAGATATCACAAAAGACTTAGTTGATCAGACTATGGGATACTTAGATGTTGTAATTGGAAATGCTGAAAAGAAGGAAGGACATCCTATTACAATTGACTTAGTATTATTAGTTGGTGGTTCATCATTAATGCCAATGATCAGAAATACTGTAGAAGCTCGTTTCCCTGGTATCGTTAAAATCGAAGATCCACATGAAGCTGTAGCTAAAGGTGCTGCTATTTATGCTTCTTTAAAGGTAGACGAAATAATTCATGCATCTACAGATGAAGAAAATATAATTCCAGAAGATCCACAACCTAACCCAAATCCAGGACCAGGACCAGACAAAGAAGTAAAAGATGTATCTCCAAGATCATTTGGACCAGCTGTATACTTTAGAGATTCTTTTGCTCCTTTAGGAGTAGTATATCTGATTGATCAGATCGTTAAAGTAGGAGATACATTAGGTGAAACAAATACAAGAACATATGAAACATCAGTTGATCATCAACAACAGATCGTCTTTAAAGTATTTGAAACAATGAATGTAGAAGATACATGTATTCCTTGTATTACACCAGATTTAGATAATCCAGGTGAATATGTACCTCAAAGTACAGCAGAAGTTGATCAGGTTAAGGAATTAGGAGAATTAGCATTACCATTAAGTGGAAATGATCCTAAGGGAACTCCTGTAAATGTAGACTTTAAAGCAGAACAGACAGGTATTTATATCAAAGCAACATTAGCTAATGACTTATCAGTAACAAATGAAGCCAAGATCACATTCAAGGGTGGATTAACTGAAGAAGAATTAAAGAAACAAAAAGAATTACTAGAAAGATTTGCTATTAGTGCAGAATAATCAATATTAGGTGATAGTTGTACTATCACCTAACTCTTTTTATGCTAAGAAAGGAGAAAAATGAAATGGGTAAAAAAATAGGAATTGATTTAGGAACTACCTTTTCAGCAGTTGCAATCTTTGATGAAAAGACTAAACAGCCAGTTATTGTGAAAAATCAAAATGGAAATAATATTACTCCTTCAGTGATTCAATTTTTAGGAAAGGGAAAATATATCGTTGGAGAAGATGCCAAAGAAGCCTTTGATGTAGGAGAAGATGGATGTGTTCATGCCTTTAAACGTGGTATGGGGGAAGACAGTGTTTATGCTACCTATGATGGAGTAGAATACAGTCCAGTTGACCTGTCAGCTATCCTTTTAAAATATCTAGTAGAGGGGGCTGAAAAAACATTAAAGGATAAAGTAGATGAAGCCGTAATCACTGTTCCTGCTTATTTCTATCATGAAGAAAGAAAAGCAACTTTAGATGCAGCTAAAAAGATCGGCTTAAAGGTAAGAATGTTAATTAACGAACCAACTGCAGCAGCCATGAACTATGGAATGAACCATTGGCGAGAAAATGCCTTAATTATGGTTTATGACCTTGGTGGTGGGACCTTTGATGTAACCTTACTGCAGATGTTACGTGGTGGAAATATTAAATCAATTAATACAGTAGGAAACCATATTTTAGGTGGTAAGGACTGGGATAAACGTCTACAGGAATATATTAAAGAACAGATCTACAATGAAACAGGTTTTGATGCAGATGAAGATATCGATTTAAAAAATATGATCGTAGGAACATCTGAAACAATTAAAAAGAATTTATCCAAAAAAGCAGTTGTTAAACAGAAATACAATGTACCAGATTATGGAGTTTTAGAAGTAGAAATTACAACAGAGAAATTTGAAGAAATCACCAAAGACTTATTGGATCAGACAGGCGGTTTATGTAAAAAGATCTTAGTAGATCAGAAGTTAAAATGGAGTGATGTTACTGATATTTTATTAGTAGGTGGTTCTACAAGAATGCCAATGGTTTCTAAATATTTAAAAGCATTAACGAACCATCAGCCAATTTCTCATGTAAATCCTGATGAAGCAGTAGCCTTAGGAGCAGCTATACAGACTACAATGCCAATTCCTACCTATAGTGTAATTAGTGAATTACCAAACAAAAATAATAAGAAAACAGTTACTGTGGGTAAGGTAGCTACAGAAAGTAAGCTTTCTGTTGCAGCAATGAGTGTAAATGATGTACAGGCACATGCTTTAGGAATTATAGCTGTAAATGAAGAAGGTACAGCTTATATCAATCAGAATATTATTCCATCAAATCAATCTATACCAGTTAAATCAGCTAGAGAGTTTAACTATTATACTACTGCTGATGGTAAGAATGAAATTGATATTTACTTACTTCAAGGAGAAGGGGCTATTAAGGACTGTAAGGTTTTAAATAAATATATAGTCAAAGGAATCAGACATCGAGAAGCTGGACCAGTTAAGGTTAAAATTCAGTACAGCTATGATCGTAGTGGAATGGTACATGTTCAGGCCAGAAAAGAAAATGATAATACAGATCTACCTATTCAGGAAACAGCTAAGCCTAAGGATATGAGCATGTTCTATAAACCTATTCCAGTGGAAAAAAGACAAGATAAAACAAGTATTTTATTTGTAATTGATACATCAGGATCAATGGAGGGAGACGGAATAGATGAAACAAGAAAATCTATGATCGATTTTGTCAATAAATTTAAGGGACAAAATGTTGATTTTGGTATTTTAGCTTTTTCATCAGCAATTACTCCAGTATTAGATTTAACTGATAATTATTCATTGATCTCTTCTAAAATCAATAGTATCTATGATGGATTAGGGGGATATGGTACAGATGCTGATCCATTCCCAACAGCCTATCAAAAAATGAAACATGTAAAAGGAAATAAATATATTATTGTCTTAACAGATGGTGCCTGGTGGACCAATACTGATCCAGTCGCAAATTCAAGAAAATGCCAGAATGATGGAAATCAGGTAATTGGGATTGGATGTGGAGATGCTGATTCAGCTTTTATTAAAAGCATATCTTCAGCAAATGCAAAGAGTATTACCACAAGTGGATATTCAGAGGTTAGAAAATCATTTGGAAGTATTGCTCAGACAATCAATACATCATCTAAATCAACAAAGAAATCAGACAATAAGCAGGTCTTTGCAGCTACATGGGCAGGTGTAGACGAATAAGACATAAAACAGGGGGGATAAAGATATGCCAAGAAAAAATTATTTTGAAATTATTACTGACTTATCCTTTGATCCAGTAGAGTCAAACAGTAAAGTAATTGAGGATGCTATTACTAATTGGTATAAGAAAAAACAGAACGATTACAATAAAGAAACCGTTAAATCCAGAAAGGATGAATACAAGGCAGAGCTAGATCTAAAGTCTGATATTGAAAAGGTGCTAAAGGATCAAAATTCTAGAGCACAGGAAGCAAGGGACATGAAGGCTTTAGTAGAGGCTTCTTTAAAAAGTGTAGCCAATATTTTACATGATGGTAAAGATGCAGGTGAAAAGATGCCTATTACTCAGATTCGTATTCGTAAGATTGCTCAATTATCACGAGTTAAAGAAGAAACAGCTAAACGTGTCTTTTTAGCGAATGGATTTGAAATGGCTAAAGCACGTAATTCTTCTACCATTAAACAGACTGATTATTTTTATAATGCTACTAAATTTAAAGATATCCAGCAAAGATTTAATGAGATCAATGCCATGGTAAGCCAAAATAAATATGAATTTTTAGTTAGAAAAGCAAATAGCGTTTATGAATGCATGGCTTTGATCAATTATGCTCCTAAAGAGGATTATGCAAAAAAACCTACTGTTGAATTAAAGAAAATCATTGAAAATTTATGTTTACAGTGGGGAAATCGTATGTCCGAACATGAAATCTATAATTTCCTGTTTTTAATGAAGGACGCTTTAAAGGATGAAGATTCCAGAGATAAACTAGATAACAGCTTTAAATTAGCTAAGCTGGATGATCTTTTAAATCTTGCTAAAGGAGTACCTGATTCACTAAAAAGAGATGAAGACTTTGCAGAAAATGTGATCAAGAAAATTCAAAAGGAATTTCCTGATTATGATCTTGCTTTATATCTTTATAACTTTAAAACAGGGATCGTTAACAATCCCTATGAACCAGAGGATGCCTTTATTACCGTTACCTGTGGTAACTGTAATACCCCATTAACCTTCTCTACGATCAATGAAGCTCAAAAAGCTAAATGTCCAGTCTGTGGAGATAGCATTTATACAACATGTCCAAATAATGGATGTCATAAATTAATTCCTAATTCAATCCATAAATGTACCTATTGTGGATTTGATATGAAGGAATATCGTAAATTTGATTTTTATCTAAGTAGTGCTGATTCATCATTGCAAAGTGGTGACTATATGAATGCAAAACAATACTTCCAGTTAGCTAAGAATGCCAATAGCAGTTCTTCTAAATTAGGAAATTTAGAAAAACGTATCAAAACAGAAGAAGCAAAATATCAGAAACCATTAGATGATTTAAATAAACTAATACAAGCTAAGAAATATGTAGAAGCATCAGCCTATTTAATTACTCTAAAAACAAATTATCCAAAGCTAAATGTATCAGCTACAGAAGCTGATATCCGCACTAAGCTAAATGAAGCTGATCGTAAATTTAACAGTAAACCTGCAAATCAGTATGATGCAGCTAATGTATGTATCAATATTTTAAATGAGGTAGCAGATTATACAAATGCCATTGAATTTTTAAGAAAAGTACCACCTAGACCAGTTACTTCAGTGCAGGCTAACTATATCGAAAGCAAAAATGGTATTGAAATCAAATGGTCTATCCCTGCTGATCAAAGAGTAGATATGAAGCTGATTCGTAAAGAAAATAGTGCCTCAACCTCTTTCAATGATGGAAAGGTTATTTATAGCGGTAAGGATCAATATTCTTATATGGATAAAGATGTATTACCAGGGGTAAATTACTATTATACATTATTTGTAGTAAGAGATGTTCTTTCCTCTCCAGGTAAGAGTACTTCAACATACTATACAATTGATTTAAATGAAGAAACATTATTATATACCAGAGACGATCATCAATGTATTTTCACCTGGACATTACCTGCAAATGTAAAAAGAGTTAGAATTGACCGTATCTGTCAAGGTAAATCAGTTTTAAAGACTGAAAATGCGATTGATAAGTTTGAAGATCAGGGATTAGATCCTGATCAGACTTATCAGTATAAATTCTCATTGATATATGAAATAGGAGGAAAAGCCTTCAGTTCATCAGGATATACAATTACGCCAGTAGCTATCCCATCTGCTGTATTAATTAAATCCACTCCTATTTATAATAGACAGACAGGAGAAATTACGATTTCGTTGAATGGTAATGGAAAGAACAATATTATTCATATCCTTGATTTAACGAAGAAAAGTAAGTTATCCACAAATTCTATTGAAAATGTAAAGGATCTAAGTGCTAAATTTGGACCTACTAAAGCAACTGGCACTTCTTTGCAGACTACCATTACATTTAAGGCTGAGAAAAATAAAAAATATAACTTAGCTGTAGTAACATTGGCTGGTGGTGATAAAGCAGTACTGGGAAATAATTATTCAGTAGATACATTTGAAAAAATAGAAATCGATAAAGATAAGCTAAGAATTTTAAATGGAAATACCTTAAGTGTATCTATTTCTCAGACATCTTTAAATGCTTATCGAGGAAATATTGAAAGCCTATGGTATGCTGTTTCCACAAAGGTTGGAGGAAGAGCAAATTATATTGAACCATACGATTCCACAAAGCTGACAGCAAGAAGCTTTAGTGATTATTCAAAAACAAATGCTTTACAAATCAATAATATTCCTACCGAAGATGTTTATATTACCCTTTATCTAAAATTAAAAGGCAATAAGATCGTAGGACCAGCTAAAGCCTATTTCAATAATGCTCCTAAAAAAGAAATCAAATATGATATCGTTTATCCAGGAATGTTCAGTAAAAAGACAATGCTAAAGGTAGAATGCGAATCATTCCCTGACAAGATGTATTTAGTAGGAAGTATGTCAGGTGTCCCAATGGGAATTACGGGAGGAAATATTGTTAATTTATTGACCCTTGGTGAAAAAGACCTGCAGGGAAAGAAATTGCAGTTTGAAATTCCTGCAGACAAGCTTAGTAAACTACCTAAGGGAGCGAAAATTCGACTGTTTATTGATGTAGAGGATACAGTAGAATATAAACTTAAACCTTTAAATGTAAAAAATCTAGATAAAAAATAAGGAGGATCAGCGATGCCAGATATATTATGTCCATATTGTTTAAGCAAGCTTTCTAGAGCTTCTGCTTATTATGAATGTGAAGAATGTGGTACAAAAATGGAGGTTAAATCCAATACTGTAAGTCCAAGATGTACAAATGGAAACTGTTCTCATCGTAAAAGAATTGTTTTAAAATGTAAGAATTGCGATGCAGAATTACCACCTCGTTTTCTTGACTATCAGGGTTATGTGCCTTTTGCCATGGTAGGTTTACCAGGCTCAGGGAAAACAAACTATATTATTTCTTCATTATATCGTCTTCAAAGTGGAAGAATGAAAAACGTATCTGTTCAGTATATGGATAATGATACAAAGGAATTATATAAAGCCGGTTATAAAAGTATCTATAGTGACCATAAACCTGTAGATAGTACCAATCCAGGAGAAATCATTCCTTATTTATATCGTGTACAGATTGAAAAGAAGGGATTATTTGGTAAATCACATATTGAAAGTATGTCTATGACTATTTTTGATGGGGCTGGTGAAGATATTGTCAAAATGGCTGAAGATACAGAATTAAATAATTATATTATTAACTCAAAATATATTCTATTTCTAATTGATCCTACTACCTTAGATGAAGTAGAAACAAGAGTAGTAGATCTAGAAGGATTAGAATTCTCTCGTGGTAATCGAGACAGTCGAGATAATAATGATACCCGTAACCTGATCACTGATATGGCTTCTTTTATTAAAGAAAGAACTAATATGAAGCTAAACAGTAAGATCAAGATTCCAGTAGGAATTGTATTTACAAAAATGGATCTATTATTTGATACAGCAGATTTTAACTGTTCAACAGTTAGAGAGAAATCTGAACATTTTACAAAAGGTGGATTTGACAGCAGTGATGCAGAATTAGTTTCCCAGGAAATAGAAACCTATCTGCAAAACATTGGAGCTGATGATTTCTTAGATGTATTAAGAATGAACTTTGAAAACTATCGCTTCTTTGGTGTCAGCAGCTTTGGAAATACACCAGCTGATAAAGCAAGTAAAAAGAATTCATTAAATCAGATCGATACCCATCGTGTAGAAGATCCTATTATGTGGATCTTCTCTGAAGAAGGTATAATCAATAAAATTAAATAGAAAGGAGTAAGACTATGCATGGCGTAATTGAATTTACAAGATGTTCAAAAGGAAGAGTATGGAGTAAAGACAGAGATGCAATTACCACAAGTGAAGGCTATAAAATCTATGATTACTCATTAAATTTAAAAAATGTTTTAAGTGCATCAGAATTTGACTTTATCAATGCATTTGTAAATAGTAAGAATGAAAGTCAGGGCAGTTTTATTGTAGATTCATTTGAATATAATGTAACCCCTGAAGGAACTCCATTTTTCTGCTTTAATAATGCATTATCACCAGATGAATTATCAGGCAGATCTGGAAGCTACATCAAAAAATATTATGTAGGAAAAATAGATGATTATGCAATTAAATATATGGATCAAAATCTTTATCCAATGCAAAATGAAGATTACTACTATGAAAATGATCCAGCAGGCTTAGAGGAGTGTGAGTTACAGGTAAGCAACAAATTCTTACCTGAATATTCAAAAGCATTCTACCAGCAAAATAAAGATATAATCGATCGTTGTGTTTCCTTTCTGATTATCCAAAAATCATTGGAACCTTCTAATAGAAAGGTACTCATCATTAAGGATGAACCTGAAGAGGTACTAAAGTGGATCGCATGTATTTTATATCTATTACCTGCATCCTTTGCAAATCAGATCACTTTTAATACCAATGCACCTGTAAATAAAGGAAAACCAGCTACATATCATTATTGTCTTGATCAGACTGGAAAATACGTTAAATATTCAAATGCTGAAAATCTAGTTAAATATTTTACCTTTGATCTAATCGGTGTTTATCCAAATCGAGTATCAGCAAACTCTTTTATAGATAATGCAATGGGAGATTATGTGGTATTAGATGGTGTTAATAAAACCTTCAATTATAGTGGGGAAATCTATCATGAATATTTGAATTTTGCTAATCAGTTTGATAATAATATGAATCTGTTCAATGATTTCCTTTGTAACTGTGAAAATGCTACTTTTGATGATTTTATTTCTCTATATGAAGCTTTCCGTTATTTATGTCTAAATGATTATGAAAGATGGAATTATACTGATCTTTTATCAAATTATCAGTACTTCTTAAAGAAAATCAAATCAGATTCTCAATATAAATATATGATCAATAAGATCATTAATAAACAATATAGTCAATTTGGCAAGAAGGATATAGAAAATCCTGATCATTTTGCTTTATATCACCTTTTATACCAGTATGCAGATATAGATATTCAAAATGATATGGTTCAAAAGCTAGATAATATGATCAATGATTATATGCAGATCGATCAGTTAACCTTACAAAGAGGCAGCTTAGCTCAATATTGTTGGAATTATATGAGTAAGGTCAATACAATCTATGATCGTATTGCCACTAAGTTCTTCGATTTAGACCATTTAATGGAAATTGATTTTGAAGAAGCAGAAGATCTAGAAGAAAAGGTGATGGAAAGATATCTGAATATGTTCTTAGTTGAATTATTTAAATATATGAATGATCGCAATTATCTATCTGATCATCCTTCTAATGAGTTAATACAAAGACGTTATATCGCAATAATCAGTCGAATCTGTAAGATCCTGCTAGATTTAAATTGTACAACAGAGTTAGTTCAGACAATCAAAAAACTAAGTTCAGACCTGTTAGATAAGGTCACTATTGAATTAGCTAAAAAGGGATCAACAAGCCCTGGTATGAAGAGATGGTTAATGTTATATGCTACAGTGATCCCTTCTACTAATTTACGTGCACAATGCCAAAAGATGATCCAGTCAGGAATGAAACCTGAGGTAGTAGAATTGTTTGTTGGTAACTATATGGAACAGACTCATAAGCTGGATCAGGAGCTGTTAAATTGCTATCAGTATCTTTATTCACAGGTAAAGGATTCCGATTTATTTGGAGAGAACTTTATCTATGATTATATCAAGATCGCTAAGCTGGATACAAGTAAATACCATCAATATCTTAGTGCTTTACTTGATTTATATACAAATGCAAACTTTGATACAAAGGATAGCACAAAGCTATTAAAAATGTTAGAACCAACGCTTCCTCTTGATCCATCTTCTAGAGATGAAATGAATTATTTAAAGAAATATGATTCATTTGCTAATAAAAACGGGTATACAAATATAAGCTTAGTAAAAGCTAAATTTGCAGGTCAGGTGAAGTCCGTTAAAACAAATGATGATATTTCAGTAATTATTAATAACCCTCAATATAAAACGATTCATTTTACATCTAGTGATCAAGCAATCTTAAATCTTTACTCAGAGATGTTATGTGATCATGCAAATCTACTAAATTTCTTTGTAGGAATGGATTTTATTTATGGGGATACACTAACTGTAAAACAATTTATCAATGATACTATTACATTACTGATGGAAAAAACAAAGGATGGAGAAGTATACGTTAAAAAGTTTATTATTATTTACTACTATATCTATTTAGCTACTTCAAAGAAAGGTTATTCCTTAGATAATAAACAAGCTATTATTAATCCAGTAGCTAATAAGATCACACTAAAATACAGTGATTGTGTAGTATGTTTATACCAGAATTATAATAAGAAGAATTGGAAGGATGCAGCAAATTCATTTGTGAAGGACGCTAAAAAATCCAGTCAATCATCTAATTCTCAACAATGTTATCAGATTTTAACTAAATTCCTGGATGATATTGAAAGTAAGATTGCACAGAATCCTAGAAGTTCTAGTGAAAAGGTATTGAATCAGTTTAAGTCTTTCTTTAAAAAGGGATGATAAGTATGGATCGTAAAAATTTAGAGAAGGAATACGAAGAACCTTTTGAATTTGATGATTTAAGTGATCAGCAAAAAGAAAAAATACTTTCATTGATGAAGGAATATAAAGACGCAAAAGGGGAAGGCGATTCTATTGATGAAGATGATTTAGAAGTAGACGATACCTTATAGAAAGGAGAATACAATGGCAGAAAGAGCACAAATTAGAAAACAAACCACTAAACAACAGCTAATTCAAAAAAATGAAGCTGAAAAGCTGCTGATGGATGAAAAACGCAAAGAGGCTTTAAAGGATTCTTTAAAGCTTCTAGATGTGTTTGTTAATAATCGCCATATGCAGATGTTGACTCCAGCTAAAGCTAATGATCTATATTACTGTAATGTCGAACAGTTCCAAAGCACTAAGAGTAATCCTGTAAAGAATATAAGAGTCTATGGAATTCATAAAATCATGTTCAATCAGGAAGAGGATAATTTTGAAAAGCTGGTTTCGTTATATTCAGCTATGTATGACAATGGTTCAATTCTAGCGATGATCATTCAGGGAAACGGAAACTCTAATGCAATCTATTTTTGTGTAAATAGTGAAACAAAAGCAGATGAATCCTATGATTTATTGATGAATAACTTTAAAGGGCAGTTTCCAGGAAGTGAAATCAATCAATTAAATCCAACTGATATTTCAAAGCTGTTAGCCTCTTTTTCTACAGATATCACAAATCATAAGGTTTCTATGGCTGATCATTATACAGTTAAGTCATTAAGTTTGATTCCAGGAAGAAGAGAAGAAGAAATACAAAAGGGTAGAATTTTAACCTCTCAGGGGATTGAAAAGTTTATTGATACTATGAATGGTAAGAATTATACCTTAATCATGATTGCTCAGCCTATTACAGGAGAGGTAATGGATCTGACTAAAGGGGGTTTTGAAGATATTTATACTTCTTTATCTCCTTATGCTAAGGAACAGGCTTCCTATTCACAAAGTGAAAGTGATAGTATGAGCTATACAGTTTCACAGGGGATTTCTCATTCTACTGGTAATTCAATTTCTAATTCCTATGGTACAAGTCATAATACAAGTATAGCCAATGGTAGAGGAAGAAACAGTGGATTCAGCTCATCATGGGAAGGCTTAGGTTTTTCTAATGGAAGCTCCTTCTCTACTACCTATGCCAATAGTGATGGAAGTTCTTCTACTATCTCAAATGGTTCTACGAGTAGTGATGGTACAAATGCTGGAGAATCTACAAGTAAGAGTCAAAGCCATAGTACATCTAAAAGCATTACTGTTACAAAAGACAATAAAGCTGTAACAGATATGATGGAAAAAGTAGAGGTCATGATTCAAAGAATTGATCAGGCTAAGCTATTTGGAATGTGGAACGCTGCCTGTTATATTATTGGAGAAAACAAGTCTACAACCTCTATTGCTGCTTCTACTTTATTATCATTACTTTCCGGAGAAAATAAAGGAGCTACTCAAGCTTATATTAATGAATGGGATCAAAGTACGATCAATGAACGTAATCAGATCCTAAAATATATAGGAAATCTTTATCATCCAGAAATTAATCTTCAGCTTTTTAAAGAAGATGAAAATGGAAATAGAATGCCATTAGTAGATGATGAAGGAAATCCAATCGTACCTCAAAGGGTAACTCCAGCTTTAATGATCTCTGGAAGAGAACTGCCAGTTATGTTTAATTTACCAGGCCGTTCAATTCAGGGAGTAGTGGTGGACTCGATGGCTGAATTTGGCAGAAATATTTCAGATACATGGATCTCTCATATTCCAAGTCATCGTAGAATTCCTTTTGGGGAAATCTATCATATGGGAATTCCTGATAAGGGACAGGTTATGTTAGATATGAATACCTTTGCTTCTCATTCATTTATTTGTGGAGCAGCTGGTTCTGGTAAGAGTAATACAACCTTTAATCTGTTATATGAATTCTATCAAAGGAAGGTACCATTCTTAGTTATTGAACCTGCTAAAGGAGAATATAAAACAGAATTTGAAGCAATTCCTAAGATCAATATATTTACAGCTGATGGTAGAAATGGATACCGAAGATTACAGATGAATCCCTTTGAATTTCCTGCTAGAATTGATATCCGTCAGCATTTAGATATGCTTACCTCTACGATCTCTGCCTGCTGGCCATTATTTGGAGCCTGTCCAGGAATCTTAAAGCAGGCCTTTGAAAAGGTTTATATTGATCATGGATGGGATCTGGATTATTCCAAGCGTGTATTAAATAAAGGAAGTAAATTTCCAACCTTTAAGGATCTTGAAAAAGCCTTAAATGAGGTAATTGAAGCATCACCTTATCCAAAGAGTACACAGGGAGAATATAAAGGTGCTTTATTAAACCGTGTATCTTCATTAAATAATGGTTTTGAAGGACCAATATTTGGAAATGCATATGGTGTTTCTGATCAGAAATTATTTAATGAAAATACTATTATTGATTTAAGTAGTATAGGATCTGATGAAACAAGATCATTAATTATGGGATTATTGATCATCCGTTTAAGAGAATACCGTCAGTCTTCCTATGTGCCTAATTCAAGTCTTAAACATATTACTGTTCTTGAAGAAGCACATAATCTATTAAAGAGATGTTCTCAGGATACATCTGTAGATAGTGGAAATATGCAGGGACAGTCCGTAAAAATGTTATGTAACTGTATTACAGAAATGCGAAGCTATGGGGAAGGATTTATGATCATTGACCAGTCTCCTTCAGCTATTGATGAAAATGCCATCAAAAATACAGCTATCAAGATCGTTATGAGACTTCCAAGTAAAGATGACTGTGAAGCAATGGGAGCAGCTTTAAGCTTAGATGATGAACAGATCAAAGAAATCAGTCGTTTTAAGGTCGGAATTGCTGCCATCTATCATGTAGGATGGGAAAATACAGTTCTGGCAAAAATGGGGAATATCTGGAATAAAACAAAGATGTTAGGGACAGTTACTAAGATCCCTTATGATCCAAACAGTTATATTCGTGTAAAGGGATATATCTGTCAGTATTTATATCACCGTATTATAAGTCAGGATGTAGATGATCTTGAAAATGACCTATATGATGAAATTGATATCTTATGTACAAAGGGTAGACCAAATGAACTTCCTTACGACAAGATTGAAGAAATCAAGACAGAATTAAGACCATTCTTTGAAGACTGTCATGATGAATTAAGAACGTCAAATTATAAACAGCTGACCTATGCATTACGTGGATTATTGTTTAATTTTCTGCATTTAAACAGTATCTTTAAAATTTATCCATTGACTAATGTAGATAAAAAATTTGATTTGATGGCAAAGGATGATAAAAAAGCCTGTAAAAAGGTAATTACCTGGGCTAGAGAGATCAAAAAACTATTAGGTCAGTATGTAGTTATGCCTGAAAAGGCAGAAACAGAAACGTGGGGAAGAGATCCTTTAAAAGCTCAATACTATGATGAAATATTTGGATTGATCTATCTTCACTTTCAGGAAATTCAATCCATTGAACAGGGAAACTGGAGCTATACTAACTTTATTTCCGTATTAAAAACAAATGGAATCACAAAATAGGAGGAAAAACAAAATGGGAAGAACAGACAATATCGATTTAATTATTAACAGCATTGCCTCAAAAAATACCAGTGTTTCTCTTTCTGGTACTTTCAAATCTTTAAATACACTATTTAAAGAAGCTATCGAAAGAGATCCTCGTATTTTAGCTTTCTTAGGTGGGTATAATGGACAACATCAAAGTAAATATGGCTTTAAAACCTATAATATCACCATTACCTATAATGATG
>R17__coassemble_516_pt1 | contig 17335 bp, 15 predicted proteins | sample R17__metabat2_high_PE_012 | metagenome-assembled genome bin R17 | reverse complement strand
GATGGATTCTTATTATTCATTTGGACAAAAAGCATTAGAAGATTTAACTAAAATACAATCATTAATTACAGTTTATATGAGTGGGCAAAATATGAGTAATATTCATAAATTCTTGGCTTCTTTAAACTATGGCCCAGTATTTCTGTTAAATATATTGATTTGCCTGATCCTAGGTTTATCTCTAACCATTATGATCAAGTATTATATACATAAAGAAGATGAAAATATTTTAGAAGCAGTTAAATTTACAATTATCCATTTTCCGAAGATTCTTTTATTAAAAAGTATAGAAGTAATTATGGTAATCATCGGATTAGTAATATGTGTTCTTCCAGGACTTTATCTATATGCTAAGCTAGTAATAGCAGATTATATTCTAATTGATCATCCTGAAAGAGGAATATCTTCCATCCTTCAAACAAGCTTTAAATATTCTGAGGATATAGTCAAAAAGATATATCTGAATATTCCTCTTTATCTGTTATTTATTGGATTATCTTATTTAAGATTACTTCTTTTACATAGAAATCTATTAGATACTAGTTTCTTCAATAGCTACAATATGGGATTAACAGGACTATATTTTATAGTATTACCAATTCTATATGCTTACTATGAAGAATATATAATCAAACAATCCTAGGGGATCGATCTCCTAGGATTTTCTTTGAATAAAGTCGATTATTTCTAGAATTGCTTTTTCTAGATCCTTTCCCTTAAAGCCATGCTTAGCCCCTTCTAAAGTAAGCAAAGTAGAATGCTTATATAATGTGTTGATTCTAATAATCTTTTCAACAGGAACTAAGGGATCCTCACTTCCATGAATAATCAAAACAGGTATATTTACTCTTTGAATAGTACGTTCAATATTGATCGTTCTGGCATCTTCAATATACCTTCTTCCTACTTCATAGCCTGATAAAAGTGGTCTTTCTGGTACTGTATCAGGATATTCTTTTCTAACCTCTTCAGGAATATTCATAGCAGGATACATTAAAATCATTCCCTTTAATTCAGGAAATACCTTTCCTACAATAGCACTGACTAAGCCTCCCTGAGAAGCACCTGAAAGATAAATATTGGAAGTATCGATCTCTTCACTATCTAAGAATAATTCTAATATACGAGTTAGTTCACTTACCTCTGAATGAATGGTCATCTCTAAATAATTTCCACCGCTTTTACTTTCCTTGCTTCCCCCGATAAAATCAAAGACAAAGCTGCCAATTCCAGCTTCTAATAGTGGTAAAGCATAGTCTTCCATTCTTTTATAGTTAGAATGAAGACCATGGGATAAGATCACAAAGGGATAATGCTCACTTTCTGGTAAATATAGTTTTCCATAGATCATATCCTGAAACCCCAGATCTATATTAATTTCTTTAATCATATGTATACACCTCGCATAGAAGTATATCACAAAAATAATATTTTAGAAATAGAGCTGGAATTACCTGTAAAATTAATACGGTTACAATTTATTATTAGAGTAAAAAATACTTGTCAAGGTATTCAAAAAAGAATATAATAATCGAGAAAAGTAAGGGAGTGATAGATATGATGGAATTAATGCAAGAAAAACAGTTAAATTTGTTTGTTTTTAATAGTCAATTCGTTACTATCTTTTTCTCTTTTATGATTAATTATTTGTTTCAATAACATATCATTTTTCAATGATATGTTTTTTTTAGGTGAATAAGGAGGGTTATATGAAAGCATATTTGATATTAGAAGATGGCAGTATCTTTGAAGGGGAAAGTATTGGTGCCGTTAAAGAAGTTATCAGTGAATTCGTATTTAATACGTCAATGACTGGTTATTTAGAAGTTTTAACTGATCCATCCTATGCTGGTCAATCTGTTGTAATGACATATCCATTAATTGGAAACTATGGGGTTTGCTTAGAGGATCAGGAATCAGATCGCCCATATGTTAGAGGATTTATTGTAAATGAATTAGCTAGATTGGGAAGTAACTTTAGAAAGAATATGGATCTGAATGATTATCTGATCCAACATGATATTCCTGGAATTCAGGGAGTAGATACACGTTATATCACAAAATTAATTCGTAGTAAGGGTTGTTTAAATGGGATGATCACCACTACCTATTATGAAGATATGACAGAAGTATTAAAGAAGATCAGAAGCTTTAAGGTTACAGGAGTTGTTGAAGAAACAACATGTAAAGAAAGCTATGTAGTAGAAGCAGTTGGAGAAAAGAAATATAGAGTAGCAATGTATGACTTTGGGTTAAAGAAAAATATCGTAAGATGTTTAGCTCAAAGAGGTTGTGAAGTTACTGTATATCCAGCTTCCACAAAAGCAAGTGTAGTATTAGAAGGAAACTATGATGGTATTATGTTATCTAATGGGCCTGGGGATCCTGCTGAAAATACAGAAATCATTAAGGAATTAAAGATCTTAAAGGATAGCGATATTCCAATCTTTGCAATCTGTTTAGGGCATCAGTTAATGTCTCTAGTTTATGGTTGTACCACTACAAAGATGAAATATGGTCATCATGGGGCAAATCATCCAGTTAAGAATCTAGAAAACAACAATGTATATATCTCAACACAGAACCATAACTATGTGATCGATCAAATTGATTCAACTTTATGTAAGCCATGGTTTGTGAATGTAAATGATGGAACAATTGAAGGAATGAAATACTTAGATCATCCTGTACATACTGTACAGTTCCATCCAGAAGCTTCTGCTGGACCACATGATACAGCATTCTTATTTGATCACTTTTTAGATATGATGAAAGGAGGACACTAGTATGCCAAAATGTCCTGATATTAAAAAGGTTTTAGTAATCGGTTCTGGTCCAATTATTATTGGTCAGGCTGCTGAATTCGATTATGCTGGTACACAGGCATGTCGTGCATTAAAGGAAGAAGGAATTGAAGTTGTATTAGTTAACTCTAATCCAGCTACAATTATGACTGATAAAGATATTGCTGATAAGGTTTATATTGAACCATTAACAGTAGATGTAGTTAAGTCTTTAATTATTAAGGAACAGCCAGATAGTATTTTACCTACTCTAGGAGGACAAAATGGGTTAAATATTGCGATGGCTTTAGCTGAAGATAATTTTTTAGAAGAACATCACTGTCGCACAATTGGTACTTCTACTGATACCATTAAATTAGCTGAAGACCGTTTAGAATTCAAAAATCTGATGGAAAGAATCGGTGAACCTTGTGCACCTAGTAAGATCGTTACAGATGTTGAGGATGCTTTAGATTTTGCCAAGAGTATTCAATATCCAGTAGTTGTTAGACCTGCCTATACATTAGGTGGTACTGGAGGAGGGATCGCTCATGATCCTGAAGAATTACATACGATCTGTTCCAATGGATTAAGATTATCCCGTGTTGGTCAATGCTTAATTGAAAAAAGTATTGCTGGATGGAAGGAAATCGAATATGAAGTAATGAGAGATGGACATGGTAACTGTATTACAGTATGTAATATGGAAAATATTGACCCTGTAGGGGTACATACTGGAGATAGTATCGTTGTAGCTCCTTCTCAGACTTTAGGGGATAAAGAATATCAGATGTTAAGATCATCTGCTTTAAATATTATTACTGCTTTAGGAATTGAAGGGGGATGTAACTGTCAGTTCGCTTTAAATCCAGATTCTTTTGAATATTGTGTAATTGAAGTAAACCCTCGTGTATCTAGATCCTCAGCTTTAGCTAGTAAAGCAACAGGTTATCCAATTGCTAAGTTAGCTGCTAAGATTGCTTTAGGGTATAGTCTAGATGAAATTATTAATGCTGTTACTGGTAAAACTTATGCTTCTTATGAACCTACTTTAGACTATGTTGTATGTAAGATCCCTAAGTGGCCATTTGATAAATTCGTTGATGCTTCAAGAGAATTAGGTACACAGATGAAGGCTACTGGAGAAGTTATGTCAATCTGCAATAACTTTGAAGGAGCATTAATGAAGGCTATTCGTTCTCTTGAACAGAATATCTTCTATTTAGATTTAAAGGATGTAAGAGGTAGACCTACTGATTACTTACTAGATAAATTAAAGAATGTTGATGACCAGAGATTGTTTGTAATCGCTGAAAGCTTAAGACAGGGAATCAGTGAAGAAACTATTCATGATATTACGAAGATCGATTTATTCTTTATTGATAAGATCAAACGTTTAGTAGAAATGGAAGAAAGATTAAGAAATGAAGAATTAACTCCAGCATTAATGAAAGCAGCTAAACGTTTAGAATTCCCTGATCGTGTAATTGCTGAATTTAAGGGAATCAGTGAAGAAGAAGTAAAACAATATCGTTATGATCATAATATTATTGCTGCTTATAAGGTTGTAGATACCTGTGCTGCTGAATTTGATGCAAATACACCATATTATTATTCAGTATTTGATGCAATCAATGAAGTAGAAGTTAAGGGTGCAAGAAGAAAGATCATGGTATTAGGTTCTGGTCCAATTCGTATTGGTCAGGGTATTGAATTTGACTACTGCTCTGTTCATTGTGTATGGGCCTTAAGAAACGCAGGGGTAGAAACTATTATTGTTAATAATAACCCTGAAACAGTATCTACTGACTTTGATATTGCTGATAAGCTATACTTTGAACCACTAACAAAGGAAGATGTAGAAAGTATTGTAAGAATGGAAAAACCAGATGGTGCAATTGTACAGTTTGGTGGACAGACAGCTATTAAGTTAACGAAGGACTTAATGGAAATGGGAGTTCCAATTTTAGGAACATCTGCAGATGATGTAGATGCTGCTGAAGATAGAGAAAGATTTGATGCGATTTTACAGGAATGTGGAATTGCCAGAGCTAAAGGTACTACAGTATTTACTGTAGATGAAGCCTTAGAAGCTGCTCATGAATTAGGATATCCAGTTTTAGTAAGACCATCCTATGTATTAGGTGGACAGGGTATGCGTATCTGTGTTAACGATAGTGATATTCATCGTTTTATCGGTATTATCAATCGTGTACATCAGGAACATCCTATCTTAGTAGATAAATATTTAATGGGTAAGGAAGTAGAAGTAGATGCAATCTGTGATGAAAATGGTATCCTGATCCCAGGTATTATGGAACACGTAGAAAGAGCTGGGGTACACTCAGGAGATAGTATTTCTGTATATCCTACTCAAAAGTTAAAACCATATATTAAACAGGTAATTGCTGATTATACTGAAAAGTTAGCTAAAGCATTACATGTTATTGGTTTGATCAATATTCAGTTTATTGTTTTAAATGATGTTGTATATGTTATTGAAGTAAATCCTAGATCTTCAAGAACTATTCCTTATATCTCTAAAGTAACAGATATTCCAGTAGTAGATGTAGCTACAAGAGTTATTTTAGGAACTTCTATTAAGGATCAGGGTTATGAATATGGTTTAGCTCCAGAAAAGAAAACGATCGCTATTAAGATGCCAGTCTTCTCATTTGAAAAGATCAAGGGTGCAGAAATTGCTTTAGGTCCAGAAATGAAATCTACTGGTGAAGTATTAGGAATTTCTGAAAACTTTGAGGAATCTATCTATAAAGCCTTTAAAGCTACAGGTGTACAATTACCTAAGACTTATAAGATGATCGCTACGATCTGTGATGATGATAAGGAAGAATTCTTACCAATCGCAAAGAAATATTCAGACTTTGGATATACGATCTATTCTACAATTGGTACAGCAAATTACTTAAAAGCCCATGGAATCAAGAGATGTCACCATGTAAATCGTATTGATGCTACTCATAATACAATTCTTGATTTAATGATGAGTGGTGAAGTAGATTTAATTATCGACCGTCCAACTCGTAATAATTCTCAAAAGGATGGATTTATTATCAGACGTATGGCTGTTGAATCAGGTATTACGATCTTTACTTCCTTAGATACATGTGAAGCATTAATTAACTGCTTAATGGATGAAAAACAAATCGGAGAATTATCATTGATCGATGTAGGTCACCTAGAATAAACTTAAGTCCATCAAACGATGGACTTTTTGTTTGGATATGTTATAATCTGTTTGCTTAGGGGGGAAGTCTAAATGAAATATAAATGTTTAGTTTTTGATCATGATGATACTACGGTTGATAGTACGAGAAATGTCCATTATCCAAGCTTTGTAGAGTTTATGAAGATCTATCGACCTTCTCTTAGCTTTAGTTTAGAGGATTATATTCGTTTAAACTTTGATCCAGGAGTAATTCCTCTATTTAGGGATATATGTGGACTGAGTGAAAAGGAAATGATGGAGGAGCAGGATTTCTGGGTAGAATATACCAAGAACCATGTATCTAAAGCATTTGAAGGAATCAGAGAAATCATGGAGGAACAAAAAAGACAGGGTGGACTGATCGTTGTAGTTTCTCATTCGTTTGCTCATAATATTCAAAGAGATTATCAATACAATGGGTTACCTGATCCAGATATGATCTTTGGCTGGGAACAGCCTAAGGAAGAAAGAAAACCATCTCCTTGTCCATTATATAAAATCATGGATACCTATCATTTACAGCCAGAAGAGATCCTGGTTATAGATGACTTAAAACCAGGACTGGATATGGCAAGAGCTGCTAAGGTTGATTTTGCTGGTGCTGGATGGTGCTATGATATCCCAGAAAACGAGAGCTTTATGAAAGAAAATGCAGATCACTACTTTAAAACAGTAGAAGAATTAAAAGCATTCCTACAATAAAAAAGGGCAGGTATTTTACCTGCCTTTAGTTATTTACACCATGGTGACATACTGGTGAAGAAGTAGATAATGGCATAAAGGTATAACCATGAGCTAATCCCCAAATAATAACCTTTTCTACGGCTGCAACACTATAATCCTTAACGTCATGTTGTAAAACAACGGATGAATCGTACTTTTGAATACCAGTAGTGATATTTGTGAAGATCTGACTTGTATCTGTAGTTGCTCCAGCATCTCCACTACTTACATTCCAGTCAAAATAAACAAATCCATTCTGACCTAAGGACTGTGTTAAGCTTGTCATAATACCAGAACAGTATTGTTTAGAGACCTCATTACTGCTTCCTCCAGGGAAACGAACAATAGTAGATGTCTGTCCTGTATATTGCTTGATAATATTCTGCATCTTATATAGATCATCATAATAAGCTGCTGTACTTGCATAGACTGTAGCATAATCATGTCTATAGCTATGGATAGCTACAGTATGTCCAGCATTTGCTTCACTGGTTAATAGACTCATATAATCTGTATATTGTGCAGTTACAAAGAATGTCGCATGAACATTATATTTAGCTAAGACATCTAACAGCTGTTGAGTATATGGACCAGGTCCATCATCGAAAGTTAAATAAACGATCTTTTTACCAGATGCAGCTTTAGATTCATCATTCTGTAAGGTAGTTGAATCTAATACATTTACAGTACGCTTAGAGACTGTCTGATTTCCATAGGTATCTTTTACTGTATAAGTAAGTGTATAGGTACCAGGTGTAGAGGTATCTACTGCTCCCTCTACCACAACATTTGCACTAATATCACCATCTGTTTCATCGATTGCAGTACATCCTGGATCACTGTAATCTAAAGTAGTATAGGTAGTAACCACGACATTTCCATTTAAAGTAATAATAGGAGCGATATGGTCTGCAAAACGTATATTTCTGACTACCTGAGTAGTATTTCCAGAAGCATCAGAAACAGTATAAACAATTGTATTATCTACACGTTCACTTGTTACCTGATCTGTGATATCTCCATCTGCATTATCTGTAGCAGTGTAGCCCTCTTCTTTATATTCAGCACCATCCTCTAAAAAGTAGTTTTCATCTGTTGTTAGAGTGATCTCTGGAGGAATTTGATCCTGTACAATAACTTCTCTGGTTACTGATGCAGTATGGAAATGTTTAGTAACCTTATAGGTAAGGGTATAGGTTCCTACTTTATTAGTATTGACACTTCCCTTGATCTTGATTTTTGCACTTACATTTTTCTTAAATAGAGTGGAATAATAGCCAATAGCACCTGCTTCCTCATAGGTATCTCCATATTGAATTACAACCTGTGGTTCACCCGCAAGGGTAATTGTAGTTTTTGTCTGTGAGGCATAAAGTGCATATAATAATATGAATGCCAATAAAGCTGCTATTATACCAGCAATGAACTTTTTATTGATCTTCATATTTTAAACCTTTCTTTTTTTATCTGCATAATAATCTGTACGTGGGATCCAATCCAGATATTTTTCTACCTGTAGATCCCAAAAACGCCATTCATGTCCATATCCAGGAATTTCATCATATGTAAATTCAATATTATGTTCCTTTAGATATTTTACCAGATCATGATTCTTTTCTAATAGAAAATCATCAGAACCAATTGCGATATAGATCGCAGGAAGTTCCTTTTTCTCATCTATACATTTTTGAATCAGTGGAGTGATCTCATCCTTATCAGACATGGAAATAGCTCCAGAGAATGAACCTATTGCCTGATACTTTTCAGGATGACTGAAGGCATGATACATTGTTCCAAAGCCACCCATGGATAAACCAGCAATATAGGTATCTTCCTTTCTAGTTGATACAGGGAAGGTATTAACGATATATTCCTGTAATTCATTTTCTATAAAATCAAAGTAGTTATCATCCCCACCATGATCCTTATAGGCTTTATTTTCAGCAGAAAGCATAACTACTGCAATCTGTCTTTCTTCACTATAAAGTTCCACTCTTGAATATCCCTGCCATGTAGCATGATTATTTCCATAACCATGAAGTAAATATAAAACAGGATATTTAGCTTGAAGCTTATGAGTAGGCTTAGTAGCCATTAAAGATTCAGGAATTGTAACACTTGGAATAATAACAGTTAAATCTACTGTTCTTCTTAAAGTATAAGAAATCATATTTACACTTATCTTTGCCATAAATATATCCTCCAACAAGATAATTATAACACTTTTTTATTAGATTGCTATTTTAAACTAAATAAGTTATAATATTTTTCAAGGTGATAAGAATGGATGTTAACAGTGCAGTAAAAAATTTATTAGATAGCTTTAGATGGTCCTATTCAAAGAAGGACTGTCCAGAAATGTATCAATATAAAATAGAAAAACTTAAAGATGTAATAGATAAGATCCATATGTTTGAAGATCTTGCAGAAGAGGAAGAAATTCCCAATAATATGATCTTATATCTATTAGATTATATCGCAAATAATGAAGTGGTAGAATCCTTTATTAATGAATGTATTGCTCCTTTTGTGCAAAATACCACAATAGGAAGTGATGTTACAGATGAATTCTATCGTTCTATTGAAATCTATAATCGTCAGATCTCTCATGTAGATGATCAGCATATGGTTGTGATCCTTACCCCTATCTATACAGCTTCTTCCCTGATCCAAAATGCTTATTTATTTGTTAATGATCTGGTCATGTATAAAAAAGAGCTAGGAGATTATACCACAGAAGAATTAGGTACCTATGATATTTATCGTTATCTGATCAAGCTGATTCTAAATCCATTAAAGGAATGGATCCTGTATCATTTAGATGAACAGGAAGATGTACCAGTTTTGATCGTATCTTCTCTAGGAACCTTAACAGCTGATTTTATGATCAATAATGCTGAAGAATTCCTATCTAAGATACAGGAGAATATCAAGGCTCAGTTAGATCATATGGATCTAGATGAACTTCTTGAACAGGAAGACGAAGACAATGGCTTAAACTAAAAGCAAGCGTAATTACGCTTGTTTTTTATATACATAGGTATTTTGGGTAGATAGCTCTTGATCGTATTTAAATCCTTCTACTGTAATTTCTTTAAGTTCTTTTCCCTTAAGTAATTCATTTACAAACATTCCTCTGCATTTTTTAAGGATCATACTTGGTCTTTTGATCTTATTGTTTTCAAGAAGAATAAAGTCAATTGTAATTTTATGAGGGTGTTCAATATATCTGGTAAATTCCTTGCTGGCCAGGTCAATAATTAAATCTTCTTTACTTAGTATTTCATTGATCGATTCCTTATAGTAATCATAATACTTTGGATACATTAAATAATCTAAACGATAGAAGGAGATCAGATCAGAAGGTCTTAATAAACCATACATAGCATCTAGAATATACATAGAATCATTACAGGTAGAAGAGATCTGTTTAAAGACAGTTCCATTAAAATAGTGGATGGCCTGATACTTGTGTTGATCCTTCATTTTTTCTTTGATTAAATTTGTTTTCTCTTCATTGTAACCATATTTAATAAATAATTCAGGGTCGTGGATCAGTTCTTCTCTGATTTGTTCAGCCTTCTTTTCAAATAAAGGAATCGTGCCTGTAGTTTCTTTACATGGTTTCATTGTTTTAGCTGGGGATATAATTATTTTCATAGAATCGCCTCCTGATTATTATCTTACAAAATTTCAATAGGTAAATAAAGCTATTTTCAATTAATTGTGTTATACTACATAGCGAGGTGACTTGAGAATGAATACAATTATCTTACAGAGAATATTAATGCATATGATGGACTTTGAACATAATCGTATTTTATATTCCGATGATTTTTTAGATTTAACTCCAATGATGCAGGAATATTACGATAAAAAGGTTGAAAAAGCATGGAATAGCACAAAGAGAACTGAAGTAAAGGTAGGAGATTTCCACCAGATCATTTTAAGATGTACAGATATGATTGAAAACAGTGAAAACTTCTTTAAGCATGCACATACAATTACAGAAGAATTATTTGAATTAGGGACTAAGATCAATTTAATGCCTAATGCAAATATCTTATTTATTGAATGTAATATTGATGGAATGAAGCATATCGCTATTATCAAATTAAACTATAAAATTGTACCTGTCAGTGTAGTAGAGGAAGAAGAAGGTAAACAGGTTGTTCGTATTACCAATCAGCAGATGGTACCAGGTAAAACAGCTCCTGTAGAGGAAGCAATTATTGTAAATGTTGAAGAAAAGAGAGTCTATCTGATTGAAAAGAGATTTGAAATTGATGGAAAACAGGATACTTATCTAAATCAGCATTATATCAAGGGAGAACCACTATTAACTGATAATCAGATGGTTAAACTATTAAATAAAACAATTGAGAAGGTAGAAGATGCTTATGCAGTAAATGAATTTGAACCTAAAGCTCTTATTAATCAGGAGATCATTAACTGTTTATTAGACCATAAGGATATTAAACCTACAGAAATTGCTTCTGCTATTCTATCTAGAGACTATGAAGCAGAAACAGAAGCTTTAGATATTTTAAATGATCTTGGAATCAGTGAAGATAGTGTGATTTCTTCTGCTAGTGAAAATGTAGATAAGCTATCTAAATGTAAGATCGTTACTGATACAGATATGACGATCAGTGTAAGTGTAGATGATTATATTAACGAAAATAGAATCAAAAAAGTGAAAAATGATGATGGAACCTATTCTATTGTCTTAAATGATATTCACGAAATAACAGTAAAGTAAGATGAGTTTTTTACGTAAAAAGACAACCGCCATTATTGGTATTTTACTGATGCTTTATGGGATTGTCCTGATTTGTTTAAAATCTACATTACTGATTTATAGTGTATATATACTTGGTGCTTTGATCTGTATTGTATCTGTTATTGATCTGCTGATCCATCAAAGAGATCTAAAGACTAAATTATATCTGATTGGTTCGTTTATTATTGGACTGATCATGTTTAATTTTCCATATTTTAATTTAAAAGTACTGATTCTTTTATTTGGATTATTCTGTATAGGTGATTTTATCGCTAAGATGATTATCTTTATACAGTATATGAAAAATAAGATCAAATATCGTTATTTTCTTTTGATGGATGCTGTATTCTATCTATTTGGAGGATTGATCTGTACCTTTAAGATCAACTGGGTAGTTCCTAAATTATCCATTTATCTTGGAATCTATCTGATCCTGTTTGGTTTTAGATTTTTACGTGATGGATATGAAGAATTAATTGGAGGAAATCATCAGTTTAACACCAATAGAAGACATCGTATGACGATCCCTGTAATGTTTACAGCATTGATTCCCAAGGGGGTACTATTAGGAATTGAAAAAGCAATTGCTAATCATGAAGAATTAGATGAGATCCATGAGGATGTTGAGGCAGATGTAGAGATTATGATCCATACTGCTCCTTCTAGTCATAATATGATGGGACATGTAGATCTATGCTTTGGAAATACTGTGATCAGCTATGGAAACTATGATTATACCAAGTATCGTTTATTTGATACAATTGGAGATGGGGTAATTATTGTGGCTAGTAAGGATCGATATATTAAGTTCTCCCAATCCTATTTAGATAAAACCCTGGTCAGCTTTGGAATCAAGTTTACAGATGAACAAAGACAAAGAGTAGATGAAAAACTGCTGGAGATCTTTACTAATGTAGAACCATGGGCCCCTAGAGCGAAAAGAGATCCTGAGCATAGAGATGAATATAATGAATATTCTAGTATGCTTTATAAAGGAACTGGAGCCTGCTTCTACAAGCCTAAATCTGGTCGTTTTAAATCCTTCTTTATTTTTGGAACTAACTGTGTCTTATTTGCTGATAGTATTTTAGGTAGAGCTGGTACAGATATTTTAAATGTAAATGGAATGATCACACCGGGAAACTATTATGATTATTTCAATAGTGAATTTAAGAAAAAGAATAGTTTAGTAGTCTTTAAAAAGGTTTACTATATGAAGGAACAGAAGAGAAAAGATTATTTAAAGCATATTGGTTTAAAAAAACATGGAACAAAGTAAAGGTGATTTTTGATCACCTTTTTAATTGGAAAAGGAGTATAATTGATTTAAGAGGTGAAATAAGATGAGTTTATTGGATTGTAAGAAGTTAGGCTTTGGTTTAATGAGATTACCTAAAATTGGTGAAGAGGAAGATGTTGAACAGGTTAAAGAAATGGTAGATCATTTCTTAAGTCATGGTTTTAAGTATTTTGATACAGCCTATGGATATGATAAAGGAAAATCAGAAGAATGTATCAAAGAAGCTTTAGTTGACCGTTATCCTAGAGATTCCTTCTATCTGGCAACTAAATTACCTGCCTGGGCAGGAGCTAAAAACGAAGAAGAAGCAAAACAGATGTTTTATACTTCTTTAAAGAGAACTGGAGCTGGATATTTTGATTTTTATCTTTTACATAATTTAGCTGGAGAAAGAACAAAAGTATTCGATCGTTTCCATATCTGGGATTTCGTAAAAGAAAGAAAAGAAGAAGGACTAGTAAAGCATATCGGTTTTTCTTATCATGGTCAGGCAGAAGAATTAAGAGATATTTTAAGTAAGCATCCTGAAGTTGAATTTGTACAGCTGCAGATCAATTATGCAGATTGGGATGATCCTACTGTTCAATCTGCTAAGAATCTTGAAGTATGTAATGAGTTTAATAAGCCTGTGATCATTATGGAACCTGTTAAGGGAGGAACACTATTTAATTTACCAGAAAAGGTAAGTCATTATATGACTGATTATGCAAAGGATGCAAGTCTTGCAAGCTGGGCGATTCGTTTTGCAGCTAGTCAAAAGGGAGTTATGATGGTTCTATCTGGTATGTCTAATATGGAACAGATGAAGGATAATGTTTCCTATATGGATGATTTTAAGCCTTTAAGAAAGGAAGAATATGAAGTAATAGAAAATGTACAGAAGGCTTTAAAAGCTCAACCATCTATTCCTTGTACAGCATGCAGCTATTGTACAAAGGATTGTCCAATGCAGATCGCTATTCCTAGAATCTTTAGTGCCTATAATCGTTATAGTGTCTTTGATGATTTAAAGGGAGCTAAGGGATCCTATGGCTTTGCAACTAGAAATAATGCTAAGGCTAGTGAATGTTTACAATGTGGTCAGTGTGAATCAGTTTGTCCTCAACAGATCAATATAATTGAAAGATTACAGGAAATTGCTGGATTATTTGAAGAGTAATGAAAATTACTCTTTTTTTCTTGACTTGAAGTCTACTTTATCGTTTATAATTGTTAAGAATCCTTTATATATGAAATATAAAAAGAATGCAGAAGCATTTTGTAAAGGAGTGAGGATCTATGTATCCAGTTATTTTAATGCATATGGCAGATGGACTAGTCAGCGTACCTGTAGGAGTGATCTTTTTAGCTGTTTCATTTGTTATTTTGGCATTATCTATTCGTAAAATTGGTAGCTCTCATGATGAGAGTAAAATCCCAATGATGGCTCTAGTAGGGGCCTTTGTATTTGTTGCTCAGATGATCAACTTTACCATTCCTGGTACAGGAAGCAGTGGACATATTGGTGGAGGAATCCTTCTATGTTTAATTTTAGGAGAATATCCTGCCTTTTTATCAATTGCCTGTGTTTTGATCATTCAATGTTTATTCTTTGGAGATGGTGGTTTATTAGCACTAGGATGTAATCTATTTAATATGGGAGTTATTCCTTGTTTCTTAGCTTACCCATTGATCGTAAAGCCTATTCTACAAAGAAAATTAGATTCAAAATCAATAGCTTTAGCGAGTATCCTTGGTGCAATGATTGGTTTAGAGATTGGGGCATTTGGAGTAGTATTAGAAACAATGGCAAGTGGAATTACTGAATTACCATTTACTACATTTGTATCTTTAATGTTACCTATTCACTTAGCGATTGGTTTAGTAGAAGGAATTATTACTGCTGCAGTAACCTTATATGTTTATAAGGAAAGTCCTGATTTAATCGATCATTCATTAACTTTAAAAAAGACACCACCAATATCTAAAAAATTACTTGGTGTATTTATTGCTCTTATTATTTTAGTGGGTGGAGGATTATCCCTATATGCTTCAAGTAATCCAGATGGACTTGAATGGTCTATTGAAAAGGTAACAGGAAGTACTGAAATAGAATATTCAGATTCTATTAAGGAAGGATTTGCAGCTGTTCAGGAAAAATTAGCCTTTTTACCAGATTACAGTTTCTCTTTTTCAGATAGCAGCTTAGGAACTTCTACTTCAGGAATTGTAGGAGGAGCAATCTGTATTTTCTTAGTAGGAGGAATTGGTTATTTAGCAACCAAAAAAGGAAAACATGAATAAATTAATTAATACATTTATTCATATGAATGATTTAGATGATTTTGCAATGGGGGATACCTTCCTCCATTGCTTTCATCCTTTATTTAAGATCATTCTATGTCTAATTATTCTGATCTTTACCTTAACAGCTTCTAATTTACTTGAATTAATAGTGTATACTATAATTATTATGTTTTTATCTTATAAAGCTGAAATTCCCTTTATAAGAGTAATCAAAAGGGGAATGCTGGGGCTTCCGTTTTGTTTATGTATTGGAATTTCTAATATTATACTAAGTCGTGATCTGATGACCTTTTATGGATTCACATTAACTACAGGGATCTATTCTTGTTTATTGATTTTAATGAAGACTTTTTTATGCCTTTCTGCGACTTATCTATTAATTGCGACAAGCAGCTTTAATGATTTATCGAGTGAGCTGATTCGAATGAAGGTTCCTTCTATTTTTGTTTTACAGCTTACAATGACTTATCGTTATATCTTTACTTTCCTAGAGGAAGCTAAAACAATGGCAGAAGCCTATGCTTTACGTAATCCTAATATGAAGGGGATCGCAATGAAGGATATGGGAAGCTTTGTAGGTCATTTATTAGTCAAAAGTATGCTTCAGTCTAAAAGAGTTTATGAATGTATGCTATGCAGGGGATTTAATGTGAAAAGAACCTATACGCATACTACACCAATCAACTTTGAACATTTCTATTTATCATTAATGTTTGTAAGTGTTCTTATAATTATAAAGGGGGTATTCTAATGATTTCAATTCAAGATTTAAAGGTTGTTTATCAAAATGAAGTAATTGCTTTACAGAATATTTCCCTGGAAATAAATAAGAAATGCACAGTAATTATAGGAATGAATGGTAGTGGAAAATCAACTTTACTTACTACCTTAGTAGGTTTACATCCCTATGAAGGTAGGATCGTTATTAATGAGCTAGAGGAAGGAGAACAAACCATTTCTACAATTAGACAAAGGGTGGGAATGGTATTTCAAAATCCAGATGATCAGCTATTTATGAGTACCATTTATGATGATCTTGCCTTTGGTTTAATTAATATGGGAATAGAACCAAAGGAAAGGGTAGAAAAGATTGCTGAAGAGTTTAGCTTTAAACATCTTTTAAATCGTTCTAGCCATAAGCTATCTGGAGGACAGAAAAGAATTGCTGCCTTAATGAGTGTACTAGTTATGGAACCAGATATTATTTTAATGGATGAACCAACTTCCTTTTTAGATCCTAAAAGCAGAAGAACAGTAATTGATTATATTCGCATGTGTGATCAACAGCTTGTTGTATCTACGCATGATTTAGATATGGCCTATGAAATAGCAGATGAAGTAATTATTATCAATGAAGGGAAGATCATTGCACAAGGGGATAAAGATTTACTTTTAAAACAAGAACTATTAGAAGAAAATGGTTTAGAATTACCATTTATGTTTCAAAAACCATCATTTTAATAAATAATCTCCAGTTTTATCTGGAGATTATTTGATTTGCTTAAAGATGTTATTCATTTCCTCAACGTCAATGTAAAGATATTCTTTAACTGAAAGAATAGACATTATTTCCTCATCAATTTCAGTAAAGAATTGACCTTCATTGTAATGATTATATTTTGTGATTTCCAAAGCAGGATTCATATCTGATTCATTCATAACTGTAATATTAAATTGAATTGAATCATGATCATAATAGACTTTTTTGATATCATCGCTTTCCTGATAAGTTCTTTCATCACTGCATGAAAGAATTGAAATTATTTCACCTGGATTTTCTACGTCACATAATTGTGCAATGATCTGTTCATCATAATCGCAATAAACCTGATTTGTTTCTGAATCGATCGTATAATTACAGCAGATCACCTGTTGATCGCAATAAATTTTGATAGAATCATCGGCATTATGATATCCATAATATAGATAACTGCATTGATCTGTTTGATAGTAAGCATACATTTCATCCTCATCACCTTCAGTATTCCATAAACATAAACCGTATTTTTGATTATCTTCAAGATATGGAAGATACTTATGATCAATGTAATCATATGCCTTTTTCTCTCTTGTACTCATAAAACTACATCCTGATAGAATAACAGATAAAATCATTACCATTATTAATTTAATATGTTTTCTTTTTTATAATACGCATTCACAACTGATCCCCCAATACTTTGTTGTATTTGTAACTGATAAAGTTGCTCCACTGATTGAAATATTAAGAC
>R17__coassemble_505_pt1 | contig 17788 bp, 24 predicted proteins | sample R17__metabat2_high_PE_012 | metagenome-assembled genome bin R17 | reverse complement strand
AATATGAAAGGAGTTAATATGGAAGAAAAGCCAATTATAGAAAACAAAATTAAAGCACTAGAATTAGAACTTGATAACGTAAAAAAACGCATAGACCGCTTAGAACCAACAAAACAAGATAACCGAAGTAAGCAACTTGAAGACTGGGAGAACAACAATATCACCTGTAAGTCTGCTGGTCTTAAAATCGCATTAAACGACTATTATGAGATAGACGAGGACGGAGATAAAAAGACTGAGTTTGCTTTTGAAGAGGTTAAAAACTTAAACATAGACGGTTGGAGATTGCCTACGACTAAAGAGTGGATACAAATTTATTCTGAGTTTGGGTTTGATAATAACGATGTGCCGGACCGAGATGTGTTCGTTAAAACACTTATGCTCACAGAATATGAAAACTGTTACGGCCACTACTGGTCGTCTACTGCCCTCTCGTCGTCCAACGCCTACCGCCTGCGCTTCTACTCGTCGAACGTCTATCCCGCCGGCTACTACTACCGCTTCTACGGCTACTCTGTTCGTCTAGTAAAGGAGATAAAATAAAATGTTAGTCATAATTGCTCTTAGTGGAGTAATAGCAGGATGGTTTCTTGCCAAAACAGGATGGTTTCTTGCCGAAATAATAAAGTTGAAATGGCGAACATATAAATTGCGTAGGAAAGTGAATAAAGCGTTGTTAAAAAAAGAAGCACAGTATGATTTGATGAAAGAAGTTCTTGATGGTAAAACTACCCCACCACCAGATGGTTTTTTCACGCAAGATACTCATGACCTTAATTTTGTTCAAGAGATTAAGGTTAAAACTAATAAAGAGGAGAAAGATGGATAAGGATGGCAACCCAATCGCAAGTTGGTATGATCAACTCGGCTATGATGTAAAACTCGTAGATCACTGGTATTGCCCACCACAGAACTCGGTGGCATTACTTACTATGCCGAATATCCCCAAGCCAATGTTCTATCAAAACCCTAGGTTATTACTCGGTAGAACAAACTGGGATAAAATGCGAAAACAATGTTATGCTGATGCTAATGACACCTGCGAAATCTGTGGTTGTTTTATGAATAGAAAACTTAAAGAATACCCCCACGCTCACGAGCTATATCATATAGACTACACCACACAAGAGATGGAATTCGTTAGACCAATATGCTTATGCCAAACCTGTCATTGCTTATGTATCCATACCGGTCGTGCTTTAACTATGTATAAGCAGGGCAACCCCTACAATACGGCAGACAAACTCTTATACGGAGCAGAGCATTGTTTCAAACTGATTAGCGAGTATAACAAGGCACATCCTGATGAAGAGCCACTCCGAGTGTATCAGGCTTGGTTGGATTATCTTAAACTCCCTGAACTAGAACCAGAGATGCGAAGGTTAATTAAAAAATATGATATTAAGTTCTATCGTGTCTTGAATAAGTGGGAGAATAAAAAACATTACATCTGTAAATGGAAGATGCTAATTGGCGATACTTGGTATCAGACCCCATATTCCAGTATGGAAGATATAATGGAAGAAGTAAAAAAGCAGTCGAGGGAGAACCCTGATAAGAAATACGAAACTAAAAAGTTTAGTGACGGTATAGACCGAATATTAGGGTCAGTTGTATTAGATAATGATTTGAAAAACTTTTAGGAAAACTCTTGACATAAGCATAATAAAGGAATATACTAAAAGTATATTAACATAACTAAAAGAAAGGACTTATATGGAGGTAGCCATATACATAATATTCTTCATAGCATATGTGGGAATATTACTAGTAATACTATTTAGAAACGCTTATTTGTCTAGCGAACTAGAGCGAGTCTGGCGATTCGTCTTAGACATAGAAGACAGAACAAGCGAAATAGAAACACACATAGAAAACTTAAAAGAGGTGTTTCCAGTAGAAACTAAAAAGAAAGGAAAGAAATAATGCCTAGAGCAAAGAAAAACACCCCAGAGGGTAAAATCGCAACCGAAAAGTGGAAAGCAACAATGAAAGAAAAGTTAGGTAGCGATGAGGCTGTTTCAGACCACTTTAAGAGAATCGGCTCTAAAGGTGGAAGAAAAACTGGTAGAAAAGGATTCGCATTGAACCCAGCCCTTGCTAGAGTCGCAGGTGCTAGAGGTGGAAAAAGAAGTAGTAGAGCTGGTATCAAAAATGGTGAAGGGAAAAGGAGCCGTAAGAATGAGAAGTAAAGAATCTGAAGGCCTTGTCCATAACGGAACTTTGTATCTTAATCGCAAACGGCTAGAGAAACATATCAAAGAAGTTGGTGCGTATTGCGTTCAAGACTACAAGAAAACTTATGCTAGAACAATTCAAGAAATGTTAGACAATGGTGTGGATGTGGATATTAGAGACGAAAAAAGAATTGCTAAAAACACAGAGAAATGCCTTAAGACTTTATATGAAACAATCTGCGCCGATATAAAATTAACTGGTGAAAGACATGAAAAACAAGCCAATGAAGATACCACTACTGAGTGAAGAACAAGTTCAAGAATTATATAGGAGGTTAAACTATGAGCCAAAGCGAGTTCATAAACGAAACGGCAAAAGCCTATCGAGAAGGCAACGAAGAAAAAATCTTAAAAATAGTAAATAGATATTTCGGAGGTATTTATGACGGAAGTTAATCACCCCTCGCATTATCAAGGCAAATATGAGTGTATAGTTTTAATGCGAGCAATGTTCGGTGACGAAACAGTTAAGGGATTCTGTAAATGTAATTCGTTCAAGTATCGGTTCAGAGCAGGTCACAAAGCAGACAATTCTGCCGAAGACGATATAAAGAAAGCAGAGTGGTATGAAGACTATCTAATGCTTTTAGAAAAGAAACCGTTAGAAAACGAATAATTAAAAAGGAGGTTTTAGGTGCTTCGTGAAGACCCAAGGACATTGTCCGATAGTATATCAGGGTGGCTTTACAAATTAGATAGAGAGTCTGATAGGTTAGACTGGGACGAGTTAATAGACGAATCTGCTAAAGCATTTGATGATTTAGTTGCTCATGAAAAAGCAGAGCCGATTCAGATACTGATTCGTCCACACGCTTATCTCTGGCGACTTTACGAACGAGTAAAGCATATGGACAAGCCAGCCAAGTTCAACCAAGTGTTCAAGACTACAAGGCTAATAGACCACGAAGAAAAGGAGTTCTACGGTATTAAAAACTATAGTTATTCCACTTATCTTTGGGCATTAGACTTAGAACAAGGCGACACTATAGATAATGCTACTCTTTATATTCCAGTTGAAAAACTGAAACCAAGTCAGATTAAAAGACTGGAAAGTATGATACAATAGAACTATCCTATAATTACATTTAACTCAGATTCTGTAATTGTAGGGATTTGTGATCCATATTCAAAAGACTGCTCACCAAACTGCGAGGGCAGTTTTTTGTTAGTTAATAAATCTCGTTGTTATAATTGAGATATGGAAAATATTGAATTCAATGAATACGGCGCTCCACGCTGTTCTATCATCAAACCAAATGCTGTGGCTCCGAAATGCCCACAGGCTGTAATTCCTATCGTTACGGTAGAGAATAAGAGTGGAATTAAGAAACTCTCGGGTTGCTTTGTCCACGTTGTAAACATCAACACGACCTTTTATATTGACGACAAACGTCGCATAACTATTGTCTGGGCTGGCCCAGTGGAGGTTGAAAACTATGATTATGAAACCAATGAACTTGGACTTCGTTCTCAAGTTGCTTATGACCTTGGCACTAATAAGGCTATTTACTTTACTAAGACTGGCGCTTATCGCATAATTGAGATGGGGGTTTAGATATGGCTTGCTCCGAATGCGAAATGAATAATCGTCTGCCACGCATACAAGATACGCTCCCAAATCCCGTTATTGAAATTCATAATGACGAGGAGTTAGTATTGTTTCACCGAGTAGATGTTCCCGCTGCGCTCGGTGATGACGAAACCAATCCACCAGTTCAGGGGGCATACAAGAACACGCTCGTGGTATATGAAGCGAATAACCACGTATATCTGTATAACTCCGATGGGATTTATACGGCTCTTGAAGGGGCTGGTGGGGTTTCAAACTTTGACGACTTAGAAGGCCGACCAACCTATGCTGGACAGACAATGACCAGTTCAACCAATATCCCTGATGTGTCTAGTATTGCCGAAGACATCCTCACTATCACAAATAACTTGGCGAGCGAGGCGACCACTCGAGCAACTAAAGACACCGAACTCCAAAACTCTTTGGACTCTGAGATTTCAGCAAGGACTGCTGCCGATACGGCCATCTCTACGGCTCTCAATAATGAAATTGCGGCTAGACAAGAATCTGAAAATGCTATAAACACTCATTTAGATAATGAAGAATCAGAACGTAAGGCTGAATATGTGACACTTAGCAACGAAGTTGATTCCTTAAATTCAGCCATTGACCAAAATGTGATGACAAATCTCTCTGTCAGTTCTGATACCTCTACGGCAACTGTTAATCTCACTAATGCTTTTGAAAACCTTAAAAGTGGCGAAACTTCAACTGCGTCTGTTGCTCTCCCTGTCGCATCAGCAACTGAGGCTGGTGTAATGAACTCGGCGACCTTTAATGCCGTGACTTCTAATTCAGCGCTCGTCAATGCTGTGATTAGTGGTGCTGTGGCACTTAATGGCTTGCCTGCCTCACCAACCCAAGACGAACTCTCGGCTGCGTGGAAAACTGCGACTGGCAACACCGTTCTCATTAACCGAGCTTCTATTCTCGATGTATCCAACAATAACACTTGGACTTATTATGACAACACAGAAGAGTGGTATAAATCCGAGAACTCAACGGCTGTTACGGTGTCGCAATGGACTAATAGTTCGACTGGTATTATCAAAGGCTCAACGGCCGAAGGGCAAATCTTCGCTGAATCGGACGGCACAGGCTCACTCAACGGCTACGACGCACTTAAATCTGGTGTTACTACTAACACTTCCGACATTGCGACCATTACAAATGTTTTGAAAGATAAGCAAGATTTAATTGAAGACCTCGCTACGATTAGGAGTGGTGCGGCCAAAGGTGCGACTGCCGTTCAGACCGAAACCGACCCAACCGTTCCATCTTGGGCGAAAGCATCCACCAAACCAACCTATGCTTATTCCGAGATTACTGGCACACCTACTATCCCAACCAAGACTTCAGAACTTACGAACGACTCTGGTTATATTACCGACGCTCCTACGATTACGGTAACTACTACGGATCCGGGTGAAGGCTCTGCTCTCGCTGAAAATAGTTTTATTTTCGTAGTGGAGGAATAATAGATGGCAAGTGTATATTCTGACGCATCTTGGACGGGAACTTATACATATACGAGGGTCAGAGTAGATTACTCTGGCTCCTCTGCCACTGCTCATTTGTTATACACGAGAACGAACACTTATAGTGGAGCAACTAGTTGTTACAATGCTACTTTTACTTTTGGTGGGGCTTCAACCACTTATAGTGCTACTTTGTATGGACAGCAAACAGATGTAGAAATCGCAAGTCTAACTTTCTCTATCTCTATGAGTGGTGGAACTTATAGTGGTTCGGCTGACGGCTATTTAATGGGTGGCTCTTGGTCCGTCACAATTCCGTCACAGATTACTGCTCCATCGGTTTCGTTTGGTGGCATTACGGCACGATACACAAATGGCTTTAAGGCTAAAATCATGGCGACCAGTTGGGGTTCAGGTGGCTCGGACAGTTCAAAATATATTGAGATACAAGTCGCTGCTTACAATGATACCGATATGACACCTGCTCGGTGGAATACTTATTTCACCACCGACAATAATTGGCACGAAATCACGGTTACAAATAACTCCCCGTATTCACAAGAGAACTTTACTATTTACCCGAACACCTCTTATGCCATTGGGACTTATGGAACGAACGGCGCAGCCAGCATAGGGCGAACTTTTATCGGCAATGATACCACTCTAGCGGCCATTACGGACGGTGTTATTTCGGACATTACTACAAACTCTGCGACCTTAACGATTAGTGTTCCAGAGCAAGGGACTGCTAGAACGATTACAGCGTATTATCGCATCAAAAAAGAAACCGACACCGATTGGAGTGATTGGGTGACAGTTGGAACTGTTTCGCCAAACTCCAGTGTTTCTATTGAGGTTTCTTCTTTGGAACCAGAAACCACCTATGTCTTAACTCCTAATATCAACAACGGACTTGGTGGGGTTAATGCTACAAATGTTACATTTACTACCCCAGCCGAGCATAAAGCATATGCTAGCCTAGATGGAGTAGCGAAAAAGGTCAGCACCATTTATGCTCCGGTAAGCGAAGTGGCAAAGAAGGTTGCGAAAGTCTATGCCTCCGAGAACGGAGTTACGAAGAGAGTTTATTAATCTCATCTATAACCCGATTAAGTATATTAGCAACTTGGTCGGGTTGTTTTTTTATCATTTCAGATTTGATATGTGGAATAAAAACTTTGCTCATAACACTATTTTACCATTTATGTTATACTAAAAATAACTTTAATAAGGAGATAATACTATGGCATTAGACAAAACAGCCGAAAAAAATATGATTGCCTTCCTAGAGAAAGTCCTAGGGGTCTTAGAAAATACCAAAAACAAGGAAACAATTGAGAAATACATTAGTAATGCGAAGAACGGTCTAGAATATATGGCCGATAACGAAGCCAAGCAAGCCTATCTAGATATGGCGATTGCCTCGTGGCTTGAAGTTGCTATGCTATTCGTTATTCGTGAAGACAAACTAACGGACGAACTCGCAACTGAATACCGCACTTTTACTGGTGTAGATGAATACCAAGAGAAATACCAAGAATTCGTAGCACAAGACAAAGAAGAAACTGACCGTATCAACGCTGAACAAAAGGTTGCTATGGACAAGCGTCGTGGTTTTGAAATCTTCCAAGGCATCATCAACGGTATGAGCAAAGAAGAGGCCGACCAGAAACTCAAAGAATACGAAGAACAAGTCGCTCAGGCAATGGAGCAAGTTAAAGGAGCCTAGTTTTGGGACGCTGGTGGTATACAGACAGCAACGGTAAGCGAAAGCGAACCAAGGCTGGCTATAAGCATGAATATGAGTCTTTTCAAAGTTCTGCTAAGGCTATCTCGGAGCGTTCTGCCCGTAACTCGGCTAGACGCTCTGCCGAGAAATCCGGTAAAGTTCATAAGGGGGATGGTAAAGATGTAGACCATATTCGTGGTGTGTCGGCAGGCAATGGGAGTAAAAACCTTCGTGTAATGTCAGCCAGTAAAAACAGAGGCAGGAAACAAGCCTCTCGTCTTAAGGGTAGCAAGCGTAAGAAAAGGAGTTAGAGATGATAGACAGAGATGACCCATACAGTATTCTAGCCTGCCAAATGATAGTCCAGTATGGTGTTATAGACCTCCAACGCATACTCACAGACAGCGATTTCTTGCGTCGTATTGCCAAAAAAGAGGCCAAGAATATGGACATTAGGGGACCACTCCTAGATGTCGTATATCAAGATATGATAGATAATGGTAAAAGAAAAGAACTGATGGCCAAACTATCTGAACTTGGCCTATTCTTTTTTGATAACCTAGACAGACAACGACTACGCAAAAACATAAGAGACTACTACCTAGATTTTTTCGGAATAGACTTACTAGAATTATAATAAGGGTATGAACAATTGTTGTAATAAATGTAGTTCTTGTGGTGGCTGTGGTTGCAATAAGTGCGAACCAGCACGCTATTCCTGCAACTCTGGCAAGGCGCCATTCTGCAAGAACCAAAAACTTAAAGAAACTTGCACCACCCTTTCTACTAATTCGTCTAAAAAGACTTTGAATTATAAGGGTGAGTGTGGCACTAATGCTATCACCGGTGAGCAACTCGGCGATTTAATTCGCTTGGAAGACTTAACCGATACCGATATTCTCAATAAAGAATCTTGCCAACTATTAGTATGGGACCCACATTGTGGTTGTGATACAGACTGCGAAGAGGGTTGCGAAAAGATTACGGCGAAATGGGAAAACTATTCTATACCAGACGCTGGCGACTGCGTAATTGAGCAGACTGAAGATGGTTACTATAAAGTCCTAGTCAAAGACGACTGTGGCTGTATTAAAGAGTGTCGCTTGCCAGTAGTTAGCGATATGAATACTATCTCCTGCTATGTGCGTGACTCCGTTCCAGATGACCCAGATTGGCCTTGGTATTACGGCATTTATAACGAAGATATTAACCTTTACCTAGAACAAAACGCTGGCACTTACTTCGGCAAATACGACCTAGAAGTGACCGTCAATTACGGTATTCAGGTGGTCAAACCAAGCAAAGGTCTTAATATGAACTTCCGTTCGCTTGTTCTTCCAGTCGTAAATGGTGAAGACCCAGACGCTGCGCATATGAGTTCTATCTTACAAGATGACGTAACCTACTCTGCGTCAGACCCACAAATCCCTTGGGGAACTAAGTCTATGCGTGGAACCGTTACCTTTATCGTTCCAAAAGGCAAAGAAGCGTATCTCCATCACGAATTCCGTTTCCGTTCTATTGAGAGTTCCAAGACTGCGTCTTATGCTACTAATACTTTAGACGGACAGCGTGTGCCAACCGAAAAGGCTAGCGTGGTAGATAAAATGGACTACAATGCCTCTCGTCTTAACGCTTTACAGGTCATTGTCAAACCAACTATGGGTTATACACAGAAAGACCCAGTCATAGATAAAGCGAAAGACCAACTAGACCCAGCCGTAGATGTTTATCCTAATATAGAAATAGCGAGTTAGTCTATGGCGAAGAATTACCAATGGCGAGCCACTACCGTTTTCGCAAGTGATACCTCATTATCATATGGGGTGTCACCTAGTGACAAGAGCAACTGGCAGACGGCAGAAATTGGCTCTAGTTCCGGCACCCAAACCTACACTTATTTCTTTCGTGATTCCAACGTGGCTTATGCTGGCCAATACATAGACGCATACTCATCTAGAGTAGCAATAAATGTTACCCAGAGTTGGACTACATCCGTAGATAATAGAAATAACTTGTCCGTATCTGTGAATACAGTTATTAACTCTATTGTGCGTGACGACCTACGTGGCTATAACCTTAATACTCCAGGCCGAACAATTCAAGTGTATAACGCTAATGACCAACTCGTGGCAACCTTTACCGATACGTCTTTGGCCTCTGCTCATACTATCTCTGGTGCGATAGACCTCGGAACAGTATCTTTTACCCTTGAACCGGGTGTAGATGCCAGTAACAGTTCGCTTCATATTCACAACTCCACTATTGGCTATTCGTCTTATGATGATGTTCAGGCTGGTATTCAGTTTAGGAATATACTTCCTAAAGATTACAGAAGCGGTATGATATGGGACGGCAGTTCGTGGCAATCTCACAACCGAGATAATGGTATGGACAAAATCTATACTGGCTCAGGTTGGAACGAGATGCGAACCAACAGTGGTGCCGAGTCTAGTGACAACCCACCATATATGCGACATAACAACAAGTGGCTGAACCAAAGACTTATTGGCAACAACCAATAAAAAACACCCCCTATTTCGCAAAATAAGGGGGTTTTTAGGGCTTTTAGACTTTAAGACGATGTTGTAGTGGTGCTGATTCCATATTTGTTCAAATCGGCGATTTTTTCTTGTAGGGTCTTAATGTTGTTAATTAACTCTGCGTTGTTAGAACGGAGTGTGTCTAGTCCAGTAGAGTAAGTAGAGAACGCACTCGCTCTTGCTGGCAAGTAAGTATCGGCTTGATACTGAAGTTTGGAACGCTGTGGCAGATTAGAATACATAGTGCCAGCCCGATTAGCGCCAGCCATAATAGAAGTTTCGGCTCTATTTTTGGTAGCGTCTAGATTTTGTGCTGTCGTATCATAAGTATTCTTAAGTGAATCACGATAGTTCTTCACAAAACTATCTAAGTCTGTTCCGTCTAATGCATACTGATTTAAGTTCATAATGTTATTATACCTTTATTCCTTTCCCTAAACCAAATTCTTGGCCTGACACTCTAGTAATACGCTAGACAAACTAGCCTGATTCCTAAAGGTCTTACACTTAACTTTAATCTGAACGGACACACCGGTAATACGGAGATTGGTTAGCGACAAGAGTTGTAAGCAGTCCTCTTGGTATGGGTCATTATAAGAGAACAAATCTTCAACTGGAGCGTTCTCGTCTATAGTGTCCCAACAAGGCAACCTATATGATACAGTCTTGTTCCTATTCTGTGTTAGGGCGTGAGCGTCTTTAGAGATACCAATGTTCCAAATACGGTTGCTGTTCGCTAGCACTTTCAAATGGACACGCTTTAATATCATATCATTAGCGTTGCCCGGAATAGACAAACTCTTGGTCCAGCGTTCAAAGTTAATTGGGGTGTCTAGTCTTGCCCAGCAGTCGTTAGCGTAGTAATTCATAATACAAGGGAAATCTGGGTGAATACCAACCAGCGTGAAGTCATCATCTGTTCGTATATCTGTAAATGGAATATCTTGGTCGGCGAAGAAATAAAATTGCTGATAGTTCATATCCTTATCCCAGACCAAACACATTGCCTTATTCGTGAGTCTATCGGTGTAGTTAAAGTAGAGTTTGTTCGCATAAGCCCAGAGTTTGCGTGGCTTGGTCATATCTACTCGCTCCACATAACTATCTACAGACGCTGGGAGTTTGGTCCAAGTCGCACCAGTAAAGCGTCTAATGCCCTCGTCTTGGTCAAAAGAGTAAATCACACCCTGATAGCAGGTAATGTCGCCAGCACTCTGAACCCCACCACCATCATTATAAAGCGATACTTGGCTCGGTGTTGCGGAACTACTACTAGTGTCGCCTTCCATAACGGCATTGGTGCTCCAAAGCGAGAACGACCTTTGGCTAGCAATCATTAGCGTATCATTTTCATAGGTCACGAAAGCCGTCACTCGGTTATCTGATGTGGCGAGTGGGGATTTATCTGGCACATAAAAGCGATACAGATACGAATCGTATTGTGGGCCCTCGGTGTCAATCTCGGTACATTGGACTAGGTTATGGTCATAAGTAAAACCAGACAAGTAAATGCGATTATAGTGTTTGGTAATAATGCTAGGACCGAGAACTGGACGACTATCTTCATAGATCGCCGTAGCAGACCCCTCCACATCTTCTTCGGTCTTGGCATAGGTCACCGTAATTCTACCACCCACTACATAGTCACCAGAGATACTAATGCCATAAGTGGAGAGTTCCACCTTGTTGCCATTAAAATACCACCCGTCATCTTTAAGGACATAAAGGAACAGACCACTATCGGTCGCTGCGCCACTAGCCTCAAAGGTCGCCAAATCTACTGATAATTCCACATTGTCGGTTTTAGAAGATGGAAAGGTGTAGGTGCTCCAAGTTCCAATTTGGAACTTTTGTAAGGGCGAGTAGCCATCTACATAATAGACATAGTCTTTTGCTTGGACGAGATTAACGGCCGTTGTGCGTCCGTCTATCTTAATAGAGTTAGAGATTAGGTTATTGTTCGCTCGGTCATAAATGAGCATCTTCGCCGTCGTAGCGTTCTTCACTACGAATAAGTCATACTTAAAGCCGTTAAGTGATACAGTAGCACCGAAGTCGCTCTCCTCTACTCGGTTCGTGGGGACGCTCTCCCAGTCCGAATAGACCAGTCCGACGAGTGGGCGATTGGGTTTATGCTCGTAGTTGTAGGTTTCTCTAATCGGCATATTCTTATCGTCTAGATGGTTGTAGCACTCTTCTCGGCCACTCAAACCCGTTGCGGCGATTTCAATCTCTCGCCCAGTATTAAATGGGTTAGACGAGCGTTCCATAGAGATTTCGTCCCAGATTTCCATAGACGCATAGAGTTTGCCAGTCCGAGTAGCACGAGCCGGAACCGAGGTTGCCGAGTATAGAATAAGGTGTTCAAACTTGTCGTGCGATACTTTACAGAGGTCAATAGAGGTTTCGTAAATCGGTTCGCCACCATCTGTCGTGGCGAGATAAAAAGAAAGAATACCAGTAGAGCCACCAGTGTTTTTGACAGTTAAAGTATTGCCCACTATCTTGCCATCATAGGGCAGTTCAAACTTAATGCGAGTGCCCTGTTTCATCTTGATAGAGGTTTCAATGTCGTCGGAAGAGAAGTCGTCTGTGGTGATGTCAGTTATTAAGAGTTTCTTAATACCTTGAACGGAACTGGCCGAGCCACGCTGTGAGGTTTCTTCCATGCCGTTATACCGGCCGTTGATATAGTATGGGGAACTGTAAGCAGACGAGTTAATATCGTCCGATACGGTGTCCAACCCATACATACTGGTGAGCGAGAGGCCGTCATGAATTCTCCTAGATGTTCTGCTGGGTGTCTCGTTCTGCGTATAAGAACCCGGATAGAGTTTGTTATTCACATAATAGGACGGAGTTCGGTCGTGCCATTTATTAGAGTTTTGCTTACGATAAGCCATATTAGTTCCTTTCGCCTAGAATTGCGTGACGAGAAAAGTTCCAACGCTTATGTATTTCCTCCAAAATTTCTGGTATGAGTTTGTTATCAAGATAAGACATAATGTCGGCAGAGAAGTTGAAATCGCTGGATTCTTTATAATAGATTGTTTGTAAGACAGACATCAGCAAATGCTCTATTGGAGCAGAGATGTTAATTTCCTCGGCCATAGACTGAATTGGCATTGGGTAGCCACAACAGATAATATCTATGATAATTGGCACATCACTTGGCCTGTCTAATACTAGATAGGTATCGTCACCCTCCACCTCTAGCGTGTATTCGCATGGCATACCCTTTGACTTAAGTTCCACCAGCCCGTTCTTTTCAAAGAAGGTTTCCGGTTCATGATAGCATACATTTATCTTACAAGGTTCTCCACCAGTCGTGGAATAAAAGCAGAGCATACCAATGTCGGTAAGTCGTCTAAACCCACTGTTAATGTTCCACCGGTAGTGGTCATTAGCGTCTAGGTTATAATGCTTATGGACAGAGAATATCTTGTCTAGTTTCGGAACTTTTGGCAATTCTCTGAAAGCATAGTTTATTGCGTTGATGATAAAAGAATCTGGAATATCGGCACTCTGGTCACCGATAAGCGTTCTAAAATCATCAGAGATTTGTTTAACTGTCTTTATCATATCTTTATTATACAAAAAAATCTCTGTGTAGAGATTTTTCTGCTTTGTAGGTTGGACTTATCAGTCCATCTTCACAATACCCAGTCTTATTATAGTGAACTATTCAACTGCTGGCAAGGTTTCTTTGGCCGTCGCATAAGCCAAACCATGTCTTAAATGATAATGTGTGACTGTCCCAAGAGCACCATTAGCGAAATTGACAAAGTCTTTTTCATCTACATAACGCTGATAGAACCCTTCTCCAAATTTCGGGTCTAGGACTGCTGTTTCCACCCCAATACGAGTAAATAAGCCGTAAGTGGTTTCGTCATAGACGCAGTCTTTAACTGGAAACTCATAGCCTAGGTCGGACTGGGTAGCAAGACAGACATCCTCTGTCACTAACCCGTCACAACTCATATCTAGAATACGCTTGAACTTAACTGGGTGCCACTCACCCCCAACCCACACAGCCAGTTTATTGTTGTGTTGGTTGAAAGACGAGTGGTATTCTACATCTCTCGGTTCGGTTGGGGTTAGAGTTTCAATTCGCATTACCAGTTCCTTGTAATCAAAAGTTTAGTGTTCGTGACAGGAATAAAGAGTTTGTCACCACTTGCGCTATCAGTTACTGGTTCGCCGTTCGCTCCCGTATAATACTGGGCACCTATAACATAATCGTGGCCGTTCGGAATTGAGATAATACCGGTCGCTTGGGCAAGAATTTGGTCTGCTTGGCGTCCGATAATCAAGAACTCAGCCTTATGTGTAGCGTCTGCGAGTTCGGTTGTGTAGGTGTTGCCAACAGCCGAGATGCGTCCAGCAAGCACTTGGTTCTCTGAAATAGTAATAGCCGAGTTATCGTCTAATGGGAATATGTTTGCCATATTGCCGGCAGGGAATAACTTGGCACTAGGAATACGCTCCAAGGTTGGGACAGATTCCTCAGTTTTGGGGTCAATTACATCTCGCTCACCGAGGATGTAATCCGGTAACGCTTCTAGAGTATCTACCGGAAACTCGGTAATATCTAAAGCGTGAACTGGTTTTTTACAACTCATCTTGTTCTCCTTATAGTTATAAAGTTAAATTTCATTTCTTTCATTATACCTGTAGATTTGGTTTTACGCATAATTACGAGAAGTATTCGTCATTTGCGATAAGGTTAGCAGGGTTATGGGTAAAGATACCGTTAGTCCTGTTATCGCTATTCGTGTAATCGCTCAAAATATTTATGTTACCATACGCGATACGAGTATTCTCTGGAACTCCTTCCGGTCTAGCAATCTGTTCTAGAATGTTATTGACCGTTTCAGTTAGGTTGTTAATCGCAGTAGTAAGGCCAGCCACTTGGCTCTCAAGGGCATCAAGACGGTTATTGGTCGTGTTGATAAACGCTTTCAAATCGTATGGCTTGAAAGTCTTACTGACGCTGTCATACATATAGACATCACCATCTGCTATCTCGGTGTCTTGGTCTACATCTTTCAACTTGGTCATTGAGATAATGCGAGATAATCTGTCGCCATGGATACAGTCTACCCGTCCGTCTTCTCGGTCAAAGGCAAGCGTGTCTGGGTTATCAGTTGGGGTCAGATAAAGATGAGTGACCGTTTCGGCAGCCTTTACTGCGTCCGTTAAGTCCACCGTTGAAGTTCCCCACGAACTATCCACGATTAAGTTCTGGGGTTGCCCTTCGTCTAGGTATGCCTCAACATAGGCATTTACCCGATCAGCAGAGATTTTGTTACAGTCTTCGTATTCAGACCCGAATTGTTCTATAGTCGTTGCCATATTACTCCTTCACCTTTACGCTTACGATTTGATGTGTAGTAGGGTCGAGGTATAGACGATAAGCATAGCCGTCGCTGTCCACCGGAGCAGATGATACAACTGGTGGTTGTTCCCAGCCTGCCTTGTCGCCGGCTCTCCAAGTAAGTTGATAATACTCGTTAGTCTTGAGTGGCTTGTCTAGCGTTTCTGGTTTGCCATCTGCGTCATATCCCATAACATAGTCTAGAGCGTCCGTAGCGTCGTCTGTAGCATTAAATGCTGTCCAGCCAGCACTCGTCGCTTGGCACCCCTCTCCACAGTCTACGTCGTTGTTATAGTAGAGCATAGAGTTGTTCTTAACATTGTCTAGGTTTACATCTCCTAGGTCACCCAAGTGGAGAATAGACCCGAGTTCTGTGGCCGAGATAGCATCTTCGTGTTTCTCTGCCATATGCTTTAAGACACGCTCTATCTGGTCTACAGAGATAGATGTGTCTGTTTCTAAATCTTTCGTAAGGTCTGTGTGGTCAAAGTAGGTGGTAGTGCCATTAACGGAATACTTCACCACTCCGAGTTCGTCAGCCTTACGTTCAATACCAAAGGCCGGTGGAGGACACCCTCCGTCACAGCCACAGGGGTTACAGCCACACTTATTACAGGTGTCGCCACAACTTTGGCATTTTGGTTTACAACAGTTATTAAACATACTCTAATTATAATGGACTAATTGTGATAAAATAAAAAATACCACTCAGTTCTAAAGTTCTTTTCTCTGAGTGGTATTTTTGTGGGGTAACTACTCTGTGATTAAACCATGCCAGACATCTCTATCTATATCACCAGCCTTCTTCGCTAACAACGTTTTCGCAATTTCTTGAGCCGAGACGCCATTTTGCCCATGAATCGTCTTCGGAATTAGTCTTACTCCAAATTCATCTGGAAAATCATATACATCTAAAAGGAATGGTTGCCCATAACGACTTTTTGTGTGCCTACTAAAATACATCTCTAATGACAGGTGCTCTATCTCTGTCCCGTTAGGATATGCCGAACCTTCCCCCGTTCCGTTTAGTCGACCATTCCAGACTCTATCCTTCTTAGCCTCTCGTCTGATTTCAATTACCTTAGTAGCTGCCTTCGTTAATGCTTGCGAGCCACCTATTGCTGCTTGTCTAAAGACGTTATTCTTTTCCGAATTATCTTTAGTGTTATGTTGTAGTACTACCACAGTAACATGCTCTTGAGAACAGAATTTAGACAATCTCTGCATGAACTTCGCTTGCCTACTCCATTGGTCTGATTCGCTCTTGTCTCTTACGGAAAAATCAAAAGCATAGCCAAGTGGGTCAATAAAGAACAAGTCTACACCAAGACTGTGAACGTGTTTCATCCAGTCAATTAAGTTCGCAAGAGTATAATCGGAATCAGTCATTTTGGAACTCATATAATACAGTTGTTGATCTGGAGATTTGTCGGTTTCTGCCATTTTGTGAATAAAAGAGTCAAAATGTTTTACATCCACTTGCGTTCTCCTAGCACGCTCTATGGCTTCGGCGAAAGTGCCTTCTAAGATAATCCACCCCTCCTTGACCCCCTTTTTAAGCGACTCCACCATTAAGTAAGTTGCTATAGTAGACTTCATCATTTTTGACCCAGAGTGAATCATCATTATCTCGTAGCCGTTTCGTTGCCCATACCCGCCACCTAGGTATTCATCTAATAATGAGAATCCTGTGCTATACAAGTCAGTAATACCAGTGCGATCGTAATTATCTTCTGCCTGTTTAATTGCGTCAGCGAGTGATTCATATTCGTAGAAACCTTCTGGTATGACTGGTTCATCTTGTTCATGTGCGTCAATCATCCCAACCCATCCTTTTTACTTGCGAAGGTTGAAGATGTCTTTTTAAGAACAACTCCAGCACTTTCGGTTTAAGGAAACTTTCCACGGATTTATTAGACATATTGCTGTCACGATAGTCTAGCGAAGCGTCTCGTAACTGTCGAGGGGCGATATAAACTCTAGTTAGGCCAGACGACTTTATCAACTGGATTCTTTGGTCACGAGTAAGCACTTGTCCATAATCTTGCCCAATATCAAATAATGTCCCAACTAGTTCCTCATTAAGCATAACCGAATTATTATTATTATTATTTCTATTAGTATTTCTATTAGTATTTCCGACCCCTGTTGTAACAGGGGAAGCACCTACGCTTCCACGCGTAGTTTCTACGCTTCCACGCGTAGTTTCTACGCTTCCACGCGTAGTTTCTACGCTTCCACGCGTAGTTTTCGTTTCCCCACGAACGGTTTCGCCAAGCATTGCTACGTTCTTTTTGCCTTTTTTTAATACACGAATTGCGTCTACATTAGTGCAAACTCCAGCCAATCTGACTACCGAAATCCATAGTTTAGTTTTGTTTCGGTAGACTTTTTTGTCACACCAAACGTGCTCTACTAATCCAGCATCGTTTAGCCTCCGTAATGCCCACTCTACTTCTTTTTCTGTCATCCCAACATCTTCCCCCAACCTTTCGTTGCCTGCTACGCAGAAACCAAATTTGCCGTCAGTTTCATACCAACGCAATTGTGAATACACGAAGAACTCCTTCGTGCCGAATTGGACGCCTTTTTCCAAGGCTTCCAAAATAATGCCAGGTCTAAAACATAGGTCGTGGTTGAGTTTTGATAAGTATTCCTTATCCATCATTATTCTTCTTTCCTAAGAACAAGAATCGCCAAGTAGTTAAGTTTGACGACACTTGGTGATCCTTGTTCCTCACTTAACTTTTATCGTCGTCTATTTCATTATAGCAAATTACTAATAATTATCAAAAACCTATTTCCCACCAAAAAACCACCTATTTTGCTAGGTGGTTATGTATCTCTGCTTAAA
>R17__coassemble_501_pt1 | contig 17869 bp, 20 predicted proteins | sample R17__metabat2_high_PE_012 | metagenome-assembled genome bin R17 | reverse complement strand
TTAAATAACAGTTCTACATTTTCCTCAGGTCTAGAATAATTTTTTTCGCTTACCGTTTGTTCCTTTTTACTTTCCACCTTTCCACATCCACTAAGCATCAGGGAAAAAACTAATAGACTAACCAATATCTTTTTCATTCTTTATTCCTCCTACAGCTTTACTATAAACTATAAATCTATTTGAATATAGAGCTAGATAGAAAAAATAAAGGGGATTATTTTGTTTAAAAGAAAAAGATTTGTACAAAGACAAATCTTATCCTATAGCTGAAGATGTTTCTAATAAACGTTGTTCAACGCGAGCAGTAACTTCTAGATAATAAGCTAGATCTGCATCAGACATTGTATTTGGATCATAAGCATCCAGCTTTTGAGCATATTCATTATATTCATCTAACATTCTTGTATAATCAGCAAGCATCGTGATCATAGTAGTAGAATCAGCTGACTGATATTTAACCATAAAGTCACAATATTCATTCATAATGGCTTCATATTCATCCATAAAGGCTTTAAAATCAGGGTCTACTACACTTTCCACAACCTCTTCTACAACAGTTGTTTCTTCTTGAGTTTCTTCTTCTACAACTTCCTCACTTTGAGTTTCTTCTTCCTCTTTTGAATCATCTGAAGAGCTTGAGCATCCAGCCATAGATAAACCTAATAAAATACATAAGGCGATCTTAAAATGTTTTGTCATATTATTCTTTTCCTTTCTTTTTTTATTTATTATAAAGAAAAGAAGAAAAAATTTGGTATGCCAACAGCATAATCCTTAATAATTTGTGATATATCCCTGTTCATCTCTATATTGTTTATGCTTTTGTAAATAAGGGCCCTGATCTCCACATAGTGCATAGTCACATTCCTCCCCATTTCCAAGAGTATGAACACGTACAAGCTTAGCATTCATCATCTCTAAGCTATAATAATCTACATTACAAAGATAAGGAAGAACATCCAAAAAACCAAACTGCTTAGCAAAATCTGCTACTGGACAAGAGGTAAAACGATATCTGATGGGCTGACTTGGATCATAGGGTTCAACCTCCATATGATAATCATCGATTTTATTTTCCTTCTTTTCAGCGATCTTATCTGCCATATAATACAGTCGCTTAAAGATCGGTTTATTTAGATTGGCAAAGCTTAGCTTTTTAAAAGTCGGTAAAATCAGATCCTTTTCTATTTCCTCATATTCCATTAAAGGGATCTTCTCTTTACATAATTCATGTACACAGCATAGAAAAATACAGTCATAGGTGCCTCCAGCACTATTACGAGAGTTCTTCTTTCCTAGCAGGTCTCTATTAAATCTTTCAAGATATTCCATATATTTATCATGAATCTTTTGAAATACTTGATCAGCATCCTGTAAATAATAGATCTTTAGTCTTTTCATTACTTCCCTTTTACATTCCTCACTATAGGGATAATAGATCTTTCCATCGAATTTCTTCATTGTTAACACCTTTTCTCTATAGTTAGTATAGCACAACCATCAGTTAAATGATATATCTAACTAAAAAACAGGCATTTAAGCCTGTTTATTATACTGAAGTAATACCACCATCAATGTAGATTGTCTGTCCAGTTGTATAAGCACAACCTTCAGAAGCAAATAATAATAATTGACCACATAATTCTTCTACCTTACCAGGACGTCCAATAGGAGCTCTAAAAGCTAAGAACTGCTTAGTCTGTTCATCTACTACCATCATTTCACTTGGGAACATACCAGGACCAATAGCATTAACAGTAATTCCATATTCTGCCCATTCCTGTGCTAATCCACGAGTAAAGTTTGGTACTGCTCCTTTAGTAGCGTTATAAGATAAGATTGGATTATGATGAGATGCAATACATCCATACATAGAAGCAGTATTAATAATACGACCATAATGATTCTTGATCATATTCTTACCTACTTCTCTTGCCATTAAGAAATAAGCAGTAATAGAAGTATCTACAACCTTTTGCCATTCAGCTAAAGGTAATTCAGTAGTAGGACATACCTTGATATAACCAGCATTATTAACTAAAATATCAATCTTTCCAAAATGATCTACAACCTTCTGTACTCCATCAATGATCTGTTGTTCATCAGTTACATCACATACTACAGGTAAGCATTCTCCACCGTTTTCTTCAATTTCCTTTTGTAAAGCTTCAAGTTTGTCTAAACGTCTTGCAAAGGCTGCTACTTTTGCTCCATTTTCAGCTAATGCTTTAGAGTAAGCATAACCTAAACCTGAAGAAGCCCCAGTAACGATTGCTACACGTCCAGTTAAGTCCATATAATTTTTCATTCTGTTAACCTCCTAATGTATTGATTATAAAACATTTCTGGATTTCTTTCACAACACACAACATCATCTGTTTATAAATTCGACATATGTTGATTTTTGTCTATTTTCAACTATAATAAATTAAGAGGTGAACCCAATGACAAATAGAACACAACGTACTAAAAGAGATATTCATCTGATCTTCTGGCAGGAATTAAAGGAAAAACCAATAGAAAAGATCACAGTAAAAGAGATCTGTGAAAAAGCGATGATCAATCGTACAACCTTTTATCTGTATTATTCAAGTATTTATGATCTATTTGAAGAGATCCAGAACAATATCTTAAATACTATAGATGAATTATCGATCACGATTTTAAGTGGTCAAATGGATAAATATGAAGTAATGGAATATATTCTTCGTTCTATCGATAATAATAGAGAATATTTAAAGATTTTACTGATCCGTGATATTGATAATCGCTTATGGGAAGCAATCATCGCTAAGCTGGAGCTTTTATTCAAGCAGTCTATCAATACTAAGTATCTAAAAGGGATCGATGAAAAGCAGTTAAATGATACGATTCAGTTTTTAACCTATGGCTATTATGGTATCTATCGTAATTATATAATGAATGGAAATAAAGGAGAGATACCTTATATCGCTCGATATCTGATCAAAGCCACAGATGCCTGCTTTGAAGGCTTAATGTAAGTCTACTTTAGTATTTAGTTGTTAAAAGGGATACATAAGTATCCTTTTTTAGTGTTTATAATTGCATTTAGTGAAATTTTTTTGTTTTATTTTTGAAATACCTCTTTCATTTTATGAAATTTGTGATATGATATAGATGTAGTAAAAAACAGGAAAGATAGAATTATTTATTCTCCAAACTTAATTCTAATGACTTCTTAAACTAATTCCGATAACCAACCATACTAGAAGTCATCCTGTATCTATATGTATTGTCTATAAGACAAACTATCATAAGGAAAGAAGTGTTATGGTCGGCGGTACTTATCAATCTCCGTCGAAATTACCTCCCACTGTCGATCATAACGATCCTTATAGCGTAAATTTAAGAAGCATATGCTTCTTTTTTTTCGGTATATAAAAATGAAAGGAGGATGTTTATATGATTTATTTAACTGGAGATACCCATAAGGATGTAGATATCCATAAATTGTTTACTAGTAAGATCGATCAATTAACAAAAGAGGATTACCTGATTATTTTAGGGGATTTTGGATTTCCTTTTTTAGACAGTGATATTAGTGATGAAATATTAATGAATGATTTATTTCAAAAAGAAAGAGAAATCTATCAGTACTATATTACTTTATTAGCCAGATTTCCTTTTACTATCCTGTTTATTGATGGTAACCATGATAATCATGCCTACTGGGCAAAACAGCCTGTTATTTCTAAATTTGGTGGGAAGGTACAGGCACATAAAGATGCGAAAAATATCTTTCATTTACTTAGAGGAGAATATTATAATATCGATGGTTTTACCTTCTTTTGTATGGGTGGAGCTGTATCGATCGACAAGGCAATGAGAATAAAGGACTTAACATGGTGGGAAGAAGAAGTACCAAGCTATAAAGAAATGGAGCATGGTATTGATAATCTGATTGCCCATAATTATCAAGTAGATTTTATCTTAACCCATGCTATGCCTCATGAGCTGATTCCTATAGTTTTACATCAGTATTACCAAAGTGATGAAGTTACTCGATATCTGGATATGATCTATCATAATACAGATTATCAGTACTGGTTCTGTGGTCATTACCATGAAGAGATCAGAAATGAATATGTGAAAATGCAGGTTTTATACAATAAAATTGTCTGTTTAAACGATTACCTGAAAATAGAGGAGAATTAATCCTCTCCTCTAATAAAGTTTTCAATAAAATTATGCAGGATCTTAGCCGTTAATCCCCAGATACAATATTGCTTATACTGATAGAAATATTGAATATCCTTGCGTTTACGCCAGTGATAGTTTCTTCCTCCATGTATTCTTTCATATGGAAAATCATCTGGTAATTCTACCTTATATTCTATATGGTATTCTTCAACCTTGTAATTAACTAAATAGGATAGAGGTACACTAAATATTTCTGCTACCTCATCCTTATTATATGTATTTGAATAATCATGTAGTATTCCTATAAATGGATAAATCATCAGACTATCTGAGTGGAGTAGATCATTTTCACCTAAATCTTCCCATTTAGAAGGATCGATACATAATTCTTCACATAATTCTCTAACTGCAGCTTCTTTGAAGGTTTCTCCCTTTTCAATTGCCCCTCCAGGAAAACAAATATCCCCTGGCTGATGATCCAGCTTACTAGAACGGACTTCAAACAGGATCTCATATCCTTCTTCACTTTCAATTAAAGGAATACAGACTGCACTTTGAAATAAACGATCACTACCTATGATTTTAGAGTGATGCTCTTTAATTTTATCTTTGTCTAGCATAATCTAAAAGTTCTTTTATAGACAAACCACACACCACAAGGAACATTATAAAGAAAGGAATGCCAAAAAATAAGAATATGCATCCAATTATATAATTCCATCCTGATACCCAAGGAATAATCATCAGAAAAAGGGTAAAAAGAAGACCATCAAAATAAAAAAACAAACAATAAATCCCATCGCGTAGTCGACTTGGCAATCTCCAATTTTCCATCATAAGAAGAGTAATAATCAGTAAAACGAAAAAAGGTATCCCACCAAGATACAAAAAAATTTTTTTGATTACGTTATCCCATCTAAATAAAAAAGCAATAAATATCAAAAGAAGAGAAAAAGTCTTGCCAGTAAATAAAATAAGTACTTTCTTTAATTCCTCTTTTTCCTCTTTTCGTTCTATTTCTCTATTTTCAGATGATTTCTTTGTATTGATAGATTGGTTACTAATACTATAATGCTGCGTACGATTAGAAGAATTGCCAGTAGAATGAAAAGAAGTATATTCCTGATCAGAATCTATATCGCTGTTGTTTCTATAATGATGCGTACGATAAGAAGAATTGCCAGTAGAGTGAAAAGAAGTATGTCCCTGATTAGGATCATCGATATATCCCCTATGATTTCCCTTATAATCATAGATTTCATGACTTCCTCCAATTCCTGCAGGATCACTATCCCCTATTAATTCATTACGATCATTCAAAATATCATAGCCACCTAAGCTATTCTTAACCCCATAGCCTATATGATTTCCTTCACGATCATAGATTTCAATATCATCGTCATTATCCATATTTTTCATCTCCTCTTTCTTATTATAGCCTAAATTACATAATTAAGTATAGTTTTTCCTTTTAAAAATATTATAATAAGAATATAGAGAAAGGAAGAAAAGATATGATCCATCAAAATATTATCAACGAAAACAATTTACCTTATCATCTTATTATCTTCGATGAACATATAGATCTAGATGCCCATATCTATCCCAAGCATTATCATCATCATTTAGAGATCGTTGTATCGACTGATGGAAAGGGAGAAGCCTGGATCAATGGAAAACAGTATTTTTTTGAGGCACCATGTGTATTAATAATTGATCCTTTAGTTATTCATTCTATTCATGGATTTCCACCCTATCAGGAAAATAGAGGCTATTGCCTTCAGATCGACTTAGATCCCTTTTATCCCTTTTTTCCTGAATTAAAGAAAGGCTTCCATCCAAAAGGAAACAGGGAATGTATAGCGTTACTTCAAAAAGAGGTTCCTAAGCTAGTCGATCATAAGGATCCCTATCAATGTATGAAGATCCTGATCAATATTCTACATTGTCTTTCTGATCATTGTCTAAATAAAGAAGCTATAAAACAGAATGATCATATTTTAAAGGCTATAGAGTATATTGAAGAACACTATCTAGAAGAAATCAATAACCAAGAAATTGCTGATTATATAGGATTAAGTGTAAATCACTTAAATCATCTTTTCTCTACTACCCTGAATCAGTCCCTTCACAATTATCTGATGGATATTAGAATGGAGCATGCTGTTTCTGATTTAAAGCTAACAGATCTTACTATTCTAGAGATTGCTTTAAAAAATGGCTTTTCCACTCAAAAATCCCTGATTCGTGAATGTAAGAAAAGAACTGGTATGACCCCAAGCAAACTAAAAAGCCTCGACAAATAGTCGAGGTATTTTAACGTTCAACAACCGGTAATATAATACAGGAAGGATGATCCTGATCGTGATAGATCGTATTATGTGCAACCCTGTAGTCTTCCTTTTGATCAAAGGCGATCTTTTTACCCGAGTTGGAATTACGGTTAAATCTTGGAAAGTTACAGCTTGCAATTGAGACTCTCACCTTATGTCCCTTTAAGAAGGTATTGGCAATAGCCTGTACATTTACCTTGACCTTATAGATTTGATCAGGAACTAATAATTCTGGTTTTTCAAAGGAATCACGATAACGTAATCTTAAGATCCCATCACATAGTAGCATAGAGACTCCATCAGGGAATACATCACATACCTTTACGGTCAGATCACTATCCAGACAATCACTAGATACATATAGATCAGCACTAATATTCCCTACGATCGTTAATTCTTCTTCTAAGCTTTCTGTTTCAAATACTAATACATCTTTTCTTTCTTCTACTTCTCTTTGATCTCTAGGTCCGATTGCGTTTTCTCCTGGCAGGATCACTCCCCCTCCAATAGTTGGAGTAGGATCAAAAGGATCATAGGTGATCAAATCTGTTTCTTCCTTTTGAGGAGGCAGACGATTTAATTCACTATGTGTTTGATGGGCTTTTCCATTACTATGGAAATAGTAAGGAATATACTTTGTATCAGCTAAAGGCCAGTCTTCTTCATATAACCATTTATTCTTTCCCATCAAAAAGACATTGACTGGTTTATTTACATCTAATTCCAGCTTTTCTCCTTTTAAGAAATGATTGTACCAGTTGATTTCCTGCTTTAAAAGACCAAATGAATCTTCATGAGCATCCTTTCCAAAGTCAAAGCCATTCATTTTCCCTGTAAAATTAACATGTGACCAAGGTCCCATGATCAATCTTGTATATTCTCTTGCTTCTTTGCTTCCTCCATACTTTCTCATCCCTTTATAATTATTGATCGTACTAGGCACAAAGATATCATACCATCCACTTACATTCATAGCTGGTACTTTGATCTGATCATAGTTGCGTTTAAAGGAAATACGTTTCCAGAAATCATCATCAGTATCGTGAGTGATCCAATCTATATAGTATTTACCATATTTTTGAACTGCAGGATCAGTAGCTACAGGAATATCATCTAAACAATGATAAACCTCTGGGATCTCTTCTACTACTTCTTCTCCATTATTTCTAGCTCTTTCCATAATATCAGGAACAATATTTGCCACCGTCCATCTTAGATCATGTAAAACCTTTGCTCCATCCTGATAGCAGCATCCATTGAACATATCATCAAAGCATACAACTGGAACCATCGCTTTTAATCCTTCAGGATCATTCATCGCACTAAAATACTGAGTTCCTCCATGATAGCTTTTTCCAAAGGTACCGATTTTTCCATTGCACCATGACTGTCTGATCAGCCATTGGAAACAATCTCTACCATCCTCTATTTCTCTTTGATGAGCTTCAAAAAGGCCTTCAGAATGATATCTTCCTCTTACATCCTGAATTACTACTGCATAGCCTGCTTCAACATATGCTTCAACTTCTTTTTTTAAATCTACAAGATCTTTATTATAGGGGGTACGATTTACTAATACTGGATACGATAAGTCTGGATCTTGTATATAAAGATCTGTCGCTAATTTAATGCCATCTTGCATTTCAACCATTATATTCTTAATAATTTTCATGATTTTACTACCTTTACATTTCCACTGTTGATTGCTTCATCCTTATCCTCTAAAGGAAGCCAATCTAATGCTTCTTTGATATAGGTATCCCAGAATACCCAATTGTGGATCCCATCTGCTTCCTTATAGGTTACATCAAAGCCATTTTCTTCTAGACATGGCTTAAATTTACGATTTGGTTCTAGACATCCCTGATCCTGTAAACCTACAGCCATAAAGATCTTAGGCTTAACACCTTCAAAATGTTCAGTCAGATATCTAGGATTTTTATCAGAATTTCTTGCCTTTTCAAGATCCCCAAAGGGTGCATCCTCATTGATCAGACATCTTGTTGGATCATCTGCATCCTTTTCAAAGATATTCAATGCTGCAGATAATGATACAATATATCCAAAGGTATCATGATATTTTAAACCGTTGCGTAAAGCTCCAAAGCCTCCCATCGATAAACCACCAATAAAGGTATCCTCTCTTCTAGTAGATAAATGGAACATTTCTCGCGTTACCTTTACCAGCTCTTCTCCAATAAATACTCCATAGTTATTATTAGGAAGATCCATATCGATATAGAAGGAATTATCCCCTGAAGGCATTACAACTGCTAAGTCATGATCCTCAGCCCATTGTTGAATACGGGTATTCGTTACCCAGTCTGTATAATTTCCAAAGATTCCATTTAACAGATATAAAGTCTTAAATGGTTTTAACTTCTTATCTGGATTCATAAGAATCTTATCAGTTGGTAAAATTACATTTACACTCACTGTTCTTAATAATGCTCTTGAAACAAAATTTACTTGTATTTGTGCCATATTTTTTTCTCCTTTTTTTCAATTATAGGGTTTTATTTAAATAATTCTTTTTCTTTTGAATGATAAAAAGGGTTAAAATGAACGAAAAAAACGATCCATAGGACCGTTATGCTTTTTTTGTCTGAAGCTTAGTCATAAAGCCTGGTAATGCTTCTTTTCCCAGCTTAGTAACTGGTTTGACCCATTTTCCTGTCTTTAGATAATAGGAATCTGCAAAGAACTTAAAGACCTCATCACTATAGACAAACATAAAGACAAGTAAAAATGGTAAATGCAGGATCATCCCAGTAGTCCATGTAATTGGAACACTGATCAAAAACAGACTGCCAATTTCCATGATCGTACCATACAATGGTTCCCCTCCAGCTCTAAAGCTGTCCCCCATTGTATAGTTACACGTTCTTATACTGCCAAAGATCAGGTAAACCATTAACATATACTTACCATACGATAAAGCCTGTTCACCAAGCCCAAATAAGGTAAATAAAGGATGATTTAAGATCAGACAGGTTCCTACAATACAGAAGGTAACTATAGGAGTGAATAGTCTTGCTTTCTTAACAAAGCCATAGGCATCTTCTAATCTACCTGACCCTACATCATTTCCTACTACCACTGCAGTAGCATTCGTTAAACCACCAAAGAAGCTGAATACAAAGCCTTCACATACTCTAAAAGCTGCCATAGCGGCAATTGCAGATTCGTTCTGATGTCCCATAACAATATTAATGATCATCTGACCTACTCCATATAGGATCTCATTACATACAATAGGAGCACATTTAAGATAATACATCTTCATAAAATCAATACTTAAATGAAAAATCTTAGTAATATGTAATCTGATGCTGCATTCACTCTTGATCAAAATAATAAACAGTAAAATAAAATTCACGATCGCACTTGCAAGAGTTCCAATAGCAGCCCCAGGAATACCTAGCTTAGGAAAACCAAAACGACCATAGATCAAAGTAAAATTGATCACAAAATTAACCACTAAACCCACCAGGGAACAATATAAAGGCTGATTCACACGATCACTAGAACGTAAAAAGAACGAAAATACACAAGCCATCGCCTGTAAAGGAAAAGCAAAACCAACGATACGGATATAGGGTGCTGCTAGTTCAATAATATTTGCTTTATCTGTATAGATGCCAAGTAAAAAACGAGGATCGATCACACAGACTAGTCCAAATAGTACAGATACTACAAGAATGGAAAGAAAAGCTGTACCAAAGGTTAGATTATCATTTTCTTCATCCTGTGAACCCCAGTATTGAGAAAAAAAGATAATTGCCCCATTGGCAAAGCCATAATAGGTTGAAAAGAATAAAGAAGCGATCTGCGAACAGATCCCTACAGAAGCTACAGCTAGTTCTCCTAAACTTCCAATCATGATCGTATCGACCATACTGGCAGTCTGAGCTAATAGATTCTGCAAAGCAATCGGTAAAGCTATTGTAACCATCATTTTAAAAAAAGTTGACCATTTGATCTTCATATATTCTCCTCCTGTATCATTATCTTTATTCTAAATAAATTTTCTAATGAAAGCAATCACAAAAAGAAAAAGCTGAATCTAATCAGCTTTTATTCAAATAAACTTTCTCCGTTTGTTTCAATGACTTTCTGATACCAGTAGAAGCTATCCTTACGGATTCTCTGTTGAGTCCCATTGCCTTCATCATCCTGATCAACATAGATATAACCATATCTCTTTTCAATCTGATTACTTCCAGCAGAGATCAGATCGATACATCCCCATGAAGTATATCCTAGTAATTCTACTCCTTCTTCTTCAATGGCTTCTAGAGCAGCAATTAAATGTCTCTTTAAATATTCAATACGATAACCATCATGGATCTTTCCATCTTCTACTACATCCTTAGCGCCTAATCCATTTTCCACAATAAATAATGGTAAACGATAACGATCATATAATTCAACCATAGATATTCTAAGTCCCGTTGGATCGATTGGATTTCCCCATGCTGTAGCTTCAAGATAAGGATTCTCTATTCCTCTCATAAAGGTATAAAAGTCTCCTTCCTTGATATCTCCATGGACAGAAGCTACCTTTGATGAATAATAGCTGAAGGATACAAAATCAACAGTTCCACTCTTTAGATCTTCTTCATCCTGTTTTGTACATTCAATATGAATATTCTTCTTTTCCATCTTCTTTAAAAGATATTTTGGATAAAAACCAAATACCTGAATATCTGTTGATTCTAGACAGCTTTGCTTTTCTGCCATAGCTTCTAAAGCATCCTTAGGATCAGCAGTTAAGGTATAGGTAGGATGATAAGCAGTCATACATCCTACTAATGATCCTGGAATATTACGATGAGTGATCTTTACAGCTCTTGCAGAAGCTACCAGCTGATTATGAATAGCCTGATAGATCGCTGAATCAAAATCCAAGCCTTCATAATGTTCCTCTACCAAACCAGTAGCATCAAAGGGATGTCCCTTACCTCCATCTAATTCATTAAAGGTAAGCCAGTATTTTACCTTTGTCGCATATCTTGTAGTAATGGTTTCAACATAAGATTCAAATAAATCAATTACCTTACGGTTAGCCCATCCATGATAGTCTAAACAGATATATAATGGTATATCATAGTGGGACATGGTTACTAATGGTTCAATATTGTATTTTGCTAATTCATCAAATACCTGATCATAGAACTGTAATCCCTCTTCATTGACCTTTAAATCATTATTAGGATAGATCCTAGCCCAGCTGATCGACATTCTATAGCACTTAAATCCCATTTCAGCAAATAATGCAATATCTTCCTTATAGTGATGATAGAAATCAATTCCTCTTCTTTTTGGAAATAAAGATAGATCTGTACTTTCCATTGCCTGATGGATCTCATCTAAACCTACCTCTGTTGGTGACTTTCCCTTTAATGGCATAACCATTTTAGTAGCTCCTGCCTTCATTCTTCTAGGGATACAGTCAGCTATACTTAAACCCTTTCCCCCTTCATTATAGGCTCCTTCACATTGATTGGCAGCTGTTGCACCACCCCATAGAAAACCTTCTGGATATCTCATATTTCAATTCCTCCTATTTATTTACTGATTATATTATAGTCTAAAATAAATTGATTTTATTAACATCATTGTCTAAAATATAAGTATATTATCATTATAGAATTAGACTTTTGTCTAAATATAGAAAGGAAAAGTATATGAATGATTTATTGAATCAGCTGATACTATCTACCAGCAAAGAACATTTTTACAGGATCCTTGAAGACTACTTTTCAAGGCCTATGAATTTTATCAGTATTTCAAAGATCGAAGATCATGATCTATCTAATGCGATCATTCGTCTCTATCATCTTTTATTTTTAAACAGTACTCCTGCTACTACCTATGATGCTTTAGTAGATGGATTAATGCAGGGGATCTATCGCAATGAAGAAGAAGCCCGTGGTCTTATGCATGCCTTAAATGTCACTCCGTTAGATTATTTTCAGATTGGCATCTTAAAACACCAGGATCCTTATCGTTTAAAAAATATACTTGCCAATATGAAGGTCATTCATCATATGGTATATACGATCAAAGATCAAATGGGATATATTATCTTTACCTATTCCAATAAGGAAACACCTCCCTATCAGAATATGAAGGAAATGGCAGAAAAATATCACGCTTATTTATATCTGTCTCTTGAATATTCTAATTTGATCGATAGTGCCCCTTATTTTAAACAGGTTCAGCTGCTTAGCATGAATAAATGGGATGAATACCTGATCAAAATTAAAGACCATTACCTGGATAGCCTATTATTTAGACTAGAAAGAGATCTTCTTTCTTCCTATATTCTACCTGAAATCAGGATCCTTCTAGACTATGATACAAAAAAACATACCAGCTATTACACGACTTTAAAGATCTATCTTAAGAATCATCAGGATATACCTGCTACGATCAATGAATTAGAAATCAATCGAAGCACCTTGTTCTATCGTTTTAAAAAGATTGGAGAAATATTACATACAGATTTTTATAATTTAAATCTATTTGAATACGAACTATCCATCAGTATCTTTGAAAATCTCCAAAAATAAATTGACATAGAGCTCACTACAGTTTTTATAATTAAAATATGCGGAGTGAAAAAGATGGATAAAATATTTGGTTTTGGAATGCTTAGACTTCCTGTTAATAATCATGATAATTCTGATGTAAATATAGAAAAAACATGTAAGCTGGTAGATGAATTTATTCATTCTAACTATACCTATTTTGATACAAGCTATGTTGATCATGGTGGACACAGTGAAGAGGCAACAAGAAAATGTGTGGTAGACCGTTACCCTTGAACAGGTAAAAGAAAATACCAGAATGATGAAAAAATTAACCCCAGTTACCAAGGAAGAAAAAGAAGTCCTGTTGGCGAGTGTTCCTAAGTACAGAGCGCTTGGACCTTACCATCTAGAAAGCTTTGATCAATACCGAGATTTAACAGATAATCATATGCCTGTTTCAGAAATACTAGAAACCCATAACTGTATACTGCATCAAAAATCATTTGGTACTACTGCAATTGCGGAAAATAATTACTATACTGGAGTCAGAAAGAGAAATCATATCTCTGGCAGCTGGATAAATGGACCTATCTATGACAAGGAAGGTAACGATATTACTGAAATGGTTAGAGAAGCCGAAAAAGTCCTATTATAAAAATGACCACCTCTATATAGAGGTGGTATTTTTTACCAGTCACTATCCCAGTCTGTATCACTGCTGTCCCAGGAATCCCATGAATCCCAGTCATCGTCATCATCCCATGAGTCATTATCATCATAGTTATTATCATAATTATCATAGTAATCGATATAATCATCATAATCCTCATCAAAATAATCTGTATCATAGAATGAATCATCAAAATCATAGGTTAAACCATAATAGGTATAATCATCAAGGTCATCCACATCATCTCCATAGATCAGCCATCCATTATCATAATAGTACCAGTCATCATTATAATGGTAATAATAGGTATCATCTACCAGATAATAACCGTGAGAATAAACATGAGGACGATTCAATCTTTTAATACCAATATAACAGATTGTAAATACGATAATAGCTATAACCAAAGTATAGGTAATGACCATATCTCTTTTTACACTTGAATAGATATCTCTATGGTTCTTTCTAGCTGTATTTCTTTTTCTAAGATTCATTTCTTCCTTCATCTTATCAAAAATAATATTTACAGCTTCTTCCTCGCTATATCCTCTATATCTTATAAATCTGCTTCCATCACTTTTATTTTTATAGACGATCCATAAGCCTGTATTTTCATCATAATAAATACCAAAATATCTAGGTTCATAGGTATCCCCACCTAACATAAATCTCATTTTGTCTGTATCTAAATTATGATCACTTACAAAACGAAATAGATCATTTAATGTTTTTACTTCCATGATTTCACCTTCTACATTTCTATTATACTGTATCTAAAGTAAAAATAAAATGTCAAATAGGCTTATATTCTATCTATAATTTGTTCATTTAAGCAAAATAAATTGCTGTTAATGGTTGGAATTGACTCTTTCTACTAAACCATCAAGAAGAGTTTCCATACTATCAAATACTGGGGTTTCCATATTTCTTAGAGAAGGCATCAGTCTTGAAAGAGGAACCTGAGGAATCACATATGCACTATATTTTTCCTGATGATTCTCTAAATATTGAATAAAACATTGATCAGCAAGTTCAGGATCAGGACATTTTGCAGCTTCTTCTACAACGATCTGTTGGATTTTAATATCTTTTCCTGATTTTTGAATTGCTTTTTCGCACGCTAAAGCAGCAATAGGTAATGGGGGTTCCTTCATCGCAATAATCGCAATTGTATCTCCATCATCTGATAGCTCTACTGCCTTTTCTACTGCTACATCATCATAAACAACAGAAGGAACATTCGCATTTTTTCTTACGGTATCCATTCCTTCTTTAACTAATGAACACAATAAACCGACTCCATCGCATCCAGCCTCTTCTAATCGTTTAAAATCTTCTGTTAATATTTCGTTACATCTTTGTGTCATCTTTCCCTTTGCCTCTACTACCAGTTCCCATAATGCTTCATCTACAAAGTTGATCACTTTTATCTCAGGATAACGTTCGTAGGCAATTTCTAATATTTTTTCAGCATTGTTGGATGAGGTATGAATGATCCCTAGTTTCATTTTTCTTACCAAAAAGAGAATGTGATCCATTCTCTTATTCCTTTCTTTAATTAATTCTATTCATCTTTTAGTGCAGCAACCATCGCTTTTATTTTAACTAGCTCTGCCTCCAGGTTTTTGTTTTGCGATGATACGGTAAATATTCCCATATCCTCAGTCTTTAAATATCCTGTAAAATTACCGTGATAAGCAAAGATTGCCCCTTCAAAAGCATTAGCATCCCCTGCCGCTAACATTAAAGCTGTTTTCTTTAGCTTTTTTGGTTTATCCAATGCATAGATTCTATTTAAGGTACATTGCATTTGTCCAGAATAGCTATAATAATAGATTGGTGAAGCAATAACAAGCATCTCCATCTCTTCCATTAAAGGATAAATTTCCTGCATATCATCCTTTTGAATACAATGTCCATTTCCTTTAGTATGACAATATTCACAGGCCAGACATCCAGCTATCTTCTTTTCAGTTACTCTGATCATATGCACTTCATGACCTGCTTTTATTGCTTCTTCATAGAAAGCATTACACATTGCCTGCGTATTTCCATTTTTTCTTGGACTCCCATTTAATACTAATATTTTCATAATGATCCTCTTTTAAAATAAACCATGATCAGTGAAGAACTTTTGAATATGATCAAAAGGAATTACATCTAGATTATCATATAAATCGGTATGAACAGCTCCTTCTATTGAAAGAAACTCTTTATTATCAGTATATTTACTATCCTTGATCATAGCTTCATACGCATCTTTTCCAAAGTAATAGCTATGGGCCTTATCTCCATGGATAATTAAAACTGCACTTCTAATTTCATTGCTGTATTGTAGAATTGGCTGATTCATAAATGACATACATCCAATACTGTTCCATCCTTCATTAGAATTTAAGCTTCTAGCATGATAGCATCTTCCTTTATAATACTCACTATAATCCTTCACAAAGAAAGGGGCATCCTCAGCTACTGGTAAAGGTAAGCATCCACCTGCTCTAGAATAGTTTCCTTTTTTATATTCTTCACTTCTAAGCTTATTCATAGCTACCTTCTTTGAATAGCGAGCTTCCTCACTATTTTCCAAATCAAAATAACCATTAGCATTGACTCTAGTCATATCATACATAGTAGAAACAATAGTAGCTTTGATTCTTGTATCAAGAGCAGCTGTATTTAAGGCCATACCACCCCATCCACAGATTCCAATAATACCAATTTTATCTGAATCAACATTCTCTAATACAGAAAGAAAATCCACAGCAGCCATAAAGTCTTCTGTATTAATATCTGGAGAAGCCATATATCTTGGCTGACCTCCACTTTCTCCTGTAAAGGAAGGATCAAAAGCGATTGTTAAATAACCTCTTTCAGCCATAGTCTGAGCATATAATCCTGAACACTGTTCCTTAACTGCTCCAAAGGGACCACAAACAGCAATAGCAGGAAGCTTATCCTTGGCATTTTTTGGGCTATACAGATCAGCAGCCAGAGTAATTCCATAACGATTTACAAAGGTCACCTTCTTATGGTCAACCTGTTCACTTTTAGGGAAAGTTTTATCCCATTGATTTGTTAATTCTAAATTTTCTATCTTGATCATTTTAATTTCTCATCCTTTCAATTGATAAATATATTATAAAAGATTGAATTAACCCACACTAATAGTTATAATTTATATCATGATATTCCTAATTGGAATATCAAAGGAGGTAAAATATGGAAATTAAAACACTAAGATACTTTCTTGCGGTCGCAAGGGAAGAAAATATGACAAGAGCAGCTGAATTACTACATATCACTCAGCCTACTCTTTCAAAACAATTAAAAGCATTAGAGGATGAACTAGGTAAAAGTCTTTTTATCCGTCATTCATTTAGTATAGAATTAACACCAGAAGGACAGCTTCTTCAAAAACGTGCAGAGGATTTAATTGATTTAACAGATAAGATCATAGAAGAATTTGCCACTTTAGATGATCTAGATGGTGGAGATCTTTATTTTGGCTTACCTGAAAGCTATCAGATCCATTATTTTGCCAAAGAAATCAAAGAATTTAAACAGAATTATCCTAAACTTCGTTATCATATCACCAGTGGAAGTAGTGAACAGGTACTTGAAAAGCTAAATAAAGGAATCCTTGATTTTGCGATCATTGTGGAAACTCCAGATTATAATCGATACAACTCTATTGAGTTTCCAGAAACTGATCATTGGGGGATCGTGGTAGCTAGAAGCCATCCTTTAGCTCAAAAAGAAAGGATCACAGTTGAAGATCTGATCGGCTATCCCCTTTTCTGCTCTGAACAATCCTGGAAGGCAGATATTCCAAAATGGGCAGGAGAAAGGATGGAACAGTTAATATTGGAAGGTTCTTTTCAGTTATCCTATAATGCCTCTATTTTTGCTGCCGAAAATCTAGGTATACTATTAACCTTTGATAAACTGATCAATACTGGAAGTGAGAGCCCATTAAAATTCATTCCATTAAGTCCTGTGTTAGAAAATAAAATGTATCTTGTATGGAAAAAACATCAGGTATTTTCAAGTATTGCGAAGCATTTTCTTGCCAAGCTGCAAAAGGATTTAAAATAATAAAAGAGAGCTGATATGTGCTGAACCCAAAAAGTTAGACACTGAATTTAAAATCAATTATAAGGTTTGAT
>R17__coassemble_491_pt1 | contig 18214 bp, 21 predicted proteins | sample R17__metabat2_high_PE_012 | metagenome-assembled genome bin R17 | reverse complement strand
TTAATATACTGTCAATAAATCATCTGAATCCACTTTTAAAACAAAAAAGACTTCCCTAAGGAAGTCTAATTATACAAGTTTAGAATTAAGCTTTACCGATTGAACCGAAGCATTCTAATCTGTTCTTAACACCAGCTTTGATTGCATCAAAACCAGGAGCTAATAACTTACGAGGATCATATCCTTTACCTTTTTGATCCTTACCTTCTTCGATGTATTTTCTAGTAGCTGCTGCGAATACTAATTGTAATTCAGTATTTACGTTAACTTTAGAAACACCTAAAGAGATAGCTTTTTGAACCTGTTCATCAGGAATACCAGAACCACCATGTAATACCATTGGCATATCAGGACCGATAGCTTCTTTGATGTTAGCTAATACATCAAATTGTAATCCAGCCCAGTTTGCAGGATATTTACCATGGATATTTCCGATACCACATGCTAAGAAGTCAACACCTAATGCTGCAACTGAAGCACATTCTTGTGGGTTTGCACATTCACCAGTTGAAACAACACCGTCTTCTTCTCCACCGATTCCACCAACTTCAGCTTCGATAGAAACACCTTTAGAATGGCATAATGCTACCATTTCTTTTGTCTTTTCGATGTTTTCTTCGATACCATAGTGAGAACCATCAAACATAATTGAAGAGAAACCAGCTTCTAATGCTGCATGAGCACCTTCATATGAACCATGGTCTAAGTGTAATGCTACTGGAACAGTGATTCCTAATGAATCAACCATAGCTGAAACCATAGCTACAACTGTTTTGTATCCAGTCATATATTTAGCTGCACCTTCAGATACACCTAAGATAACTGGAGCCTTTAATTCTTCACATTCTAATAAAATTGCTTTTGTCCATTCTAAGTTGTTGATGTTGAACTGAGCAACTGCGTAATGACCTGCTAAAGCCTTATCGATCATTTCTTTTGCTGAAACTAATCCCATTTTTATAATCTCCTTTAAATTAATATAGTTTGTACCTATATTTTACTATGAAAAACGAATAATATCTATAGGAATTTTCAATTTTACGCAAAAATCAGTCTTAAGCAACCAATTTTAAGCATTTTCGAATTCTAACACGCTCATATCTTTAAACTGATCTTTTGAAAAATGGTTTAAAGTAATTCCTAAAGCCATAGAAAGGTTCAATGAATCAATATATTTACTATGAGGAATAAATACTGATTTTCCGTAATTCAAATATTCATCAGGCAATCCACTACTTTCATTGCCAAATACTAAACTGTGGTTTCCTTTTGGCATTTCTAACTGATGTATATTTGTAGCCCCCTTCAACATTAAGGTATAGATCTGATGATCAGGGTAATCCTTCATATATTCTTCAAATGTATTATAATATTTATAGTTTATACTAAATACAGACCCCATACTTGCTCTTACTGCCTTAGGGTCATTAATATCTACTCCTGGTCTAATAATAATTAGATTTTTATAGTTAAAACCTAGCATTGTTCTTATAATTGTACCAATATTTCCCATATCTCCTGGGTTAACCAATACTACATGATTACCTTCTTCTATTACACAATCATATTTATAATAAAAGCCAATGGCATAGCAGTTCCCCTTTTTGGATAATTTATTGATTGTTTTATCGTTATATTCTATTTCTATATGATATTGCTCACAAAGCTTTAAAATAACAGGTAATCCCCTATTTTGAGATGTACTTGTACTTAAGACCACTTTAAATACCTTGTCATGTTTGTTTTTTAATAACTCAATTGTAGGAAATACCCCTAGAGTATAGGAATAATCTCCATCCTTTGCGTAAGCTTTCATCTTATCACCTCTACATGAGTATATCATTTTTTAAATGAAATAAAACAAAAAAGAGATTAGAAAAATCTAATCTCCCATATATTTATGCTTATAAGCTGCTTTGATCAATCCGTGGAATAATGGATGAGCTCTATTTGGTCTTGATTTAAATTCTGGATGATATTGACAGGCAATAAAGTATGGATGATCCCTTAATTCGATCACTTCTACTAAATTACGTTTAGGATTGATTCCAGACACTACTAAACCATGATCTGTAAGTACATCTTTATAGGAATTATTAAATTCATATCTATGTCTATGTCTTTCATGGATAATTGATTCTGGATATAAGCTATAAGCTAATGTTCCTTCTACTAACTGACATGTATAATTTCCAAGTCTTTGAGTTCCACCCTTATCTCCATTAAATGACTGATCTTCCATTAAATGAATAACTGGATTCTTGGTATCCTGATCAAATTCAAGACTTGTTGCATCTGCAATACCACAAACATTTCTAGCGTATTCAATTGTTGCCATTTGCATACCTAAACAGATTCCTAAGAATGGTAATTTATTTTCTCTTGCATACTGGATTGCTTTGATCATTCCTTCAGTACCTCTGGTTCCAAAACCACCAGGAACAATAATACCATCTACCTTTGATAATGTTTCTGCTACATCTTCTTTTTCTAATGCTTCAGAATCGATCCATTCAATATGTACATTTGCATTAGAATAATATCCTGCATGCTTTAAAGCTTCATTGACCGATAAATAAGCATCTGGTAATTGTGTATATTTACCAACTAAACCAATGGTTACATCTTTATCTAATCCTTTTACACGATCGATCAATAATTGCCATTCAGTCATATCTGCTTCCTTAGCATCAATTCTAAAATGATGTAAAACTATATCATCCATATGCTGTTTATGAAGATCCATAGGTAATTCATATAATACTTCTACATCAATATTAGAAATAACTGCTTCTACTGGTACATTACAGAATAAAGAGATCTTCTGTTTTAAAGAAAGATCAATTGGATCCTCACATCTGCAGACAATAATATCTGGCTGAATACCATAGTTTCTTAATTCTTTAACACTATGCTGTGTAGGTTTTGTTTTATATTCTTTACTACCTGAAATATATGGTAATAAAGTAGTATGAATATATAAAGTATTATCATACCCTTCATCTAATCTCATCTGTCTGATTGCTTCAATAAAAGGTAATGATTCAATATCTCCTACTGTTCCCCCAATTTCAGTAATAACGATATCTGCTCCACTACTGTTTGCTGCAGCTCTGATTCTTGCTTTAATTTCATTAGTGATATGAGGAACTACCTGTACAGTTGCTCCAAGATAATCTCCTCTTCTTTCTTTAGCGATAACATTACTATAAACTCTACCTGTTGTAACAGATGAATTCTTATTTAATTCTTCATCGATAAATCTTTCGTAGTGTCCTAAGTCTAAGTCTGTTTCTCCCCCATCAGCAGTAACAAAAACTTCCCCATGCTGGTAAGGAGACATAGTACCTGGGTCCACATTGATATAAGGATCAAGTTTTTGCATAAATACCTTGATTCCTCTCTGTTTTAAAATTCTTCCTAATGATGCAGCAGTTAAACCTTTACCAAGTCCTGATACTACACCACCTGTAACAAATATATATTTGGCCATAATCTTTTCACTCCTTTTCCTACTTATAAAAACAAAAAGGTACACTTCCATAAGGAAGCATACCTGTGCCCTTTTTTATTCTAGCAAAAAGAAATTTATAAATCAATAATAAATTATTATATGTTGATACTTTTATTGCTTGAACTAAATAATTTTTAAATTCATAGACAAAGTTTTATTTCTTCGATAAAATAGATAATATATAGAGGTGATGTACTTGAAAAAACTTATTGCGATCCTCTTATCTTTACTATTACTAATACAAAATATAATACCTATTCAAGCAGTCACATCAGACTTTCCTGAATTATCCTGTGATCATGCGATCATTATGGATGTTGATACTAAACAATTAATTTATTCTAAAGATCCTTTTAGCCAGATTGCTCCAGCTTCTGTCACTAAAATTATGACAATTATCGTAGCCTTGGAGAGTGGTGTAAGTTTAGATACTTCAATTACTGTAGATACTTCTTTATTTGAAGGAATCGGCAATGATGATGCTCAGTTAAATTTCTCAGATAATGAAGTTTTTACTTTAAGAGATATGTTATATTGTGCAGCTGTTTACTCTGCCAATGATGCAGCCAATCTGGTTGCTCAGTGTGTTGGAGGAAGTATAGAAAACTTTGTGGAAATGATGAATCAAAAAGCAAAGGAAATCGGCTGTGAGAATACGCATTTTGCAAATGCAAATGGTTTAGATGCAGAAGATCATTATTCAACAACCTATGATATGTGTTTAATTATGGCTTATGGCGTACAAAATGAAATGTTTAATACACTATTATCTGCTAACTCTTATGATTTACCTGCTACCAGAGTAAGAGAAGCATTTACAGTCTATAATGTTCGTAATTTATCTATTATGACTAATAGTGCTTATTATATTCCAGGAATCGTGAGTTCAAAGATTGGTTCTACTCCTAATGCAAGAGCCTGTGAAATATCCTATATTGAAAGAGATAGTAAGAAGTTTATTATTGCTACCTTTGCAGGTTTAGGGGATGAAACAAGAGCTGCTGAGCACTATAATCTGGCGGATTATTTCTGTAACAATTTTTCTATAATTGATGTAAAGCAGGATTATCTTGAACCAGATCTTGATTTGCCATATATCTATGCTATTCAAACTACTAAGAACTATTATACTGTAAAAGAAATGACTACGATGTATGCTTACAATAATGCAGAGGTCAATAAGGTTACTCGTACCTTTAAGCCAATCCCTATTGATTCAGATACTAAAATTGGGGATGTAGTCGGATATTATGTATATGAACAAAATGGTGAAATCATTAATGAACAAGAGGTATATCTAAACAGTAAAATTGTTTTATCTATTCCTCATTTATTGATCGTTGGATTGATTGGTATCATTAGTTTAATTCTTTATGTTATTCTTGTATTTATATCTGTGGGTATGATCAATCGTTTATCTAAGAGGATCAGAAGAAGACATGGATAAAGTATTTCAGAAAAAAATGATTGATGTAGGATACAAACGTTGTCCAAAATGTGGATTGTTTACGCCACAGAAGGTTTATGTATCCTCTAGTCAAAAGATGTTCCTAGGTTTTGCAATTGGGAAAATGGATACTCAATATATTCTTACCTGTCCTAACTGCAAAAGTAATGTGGAGATCACAGAAGAAAGAATAGAAGCTTTAAAAGAATTTACAAAGGAACATATTCCCTACGAGCATCAGAAAAATGTATGGAAAGAAATCTTTAATACCCATAAAGAATATGCTGATTATGAAGATCAGATGAAATTCAAAGATTTCTTTGATATGATCAAAGAAAAAGCACGAGAAAAGATTGAAATACAGATCAGTGATAAAGAATACAACTACTTATTTAATGCATATCTTACAAACTATGCTAGACAGAATCAACAGGATGGAGAGTAATCTCCATCTTTTTTTGTTTATACCTTTAATGCGTTATATTGATTTAGGACTTAGAGTTGCTCAATAATTACAAAAGGGATGAAATTTCATCCCTTTATTCATGTGTTCCTTGAATGTATTCAATTACTAATCTAGTTGCTTCATTTCTGATCTCATCATTTAAAATTCCATAGGATTTTTGTTCATAACCATGATCATAGTTATTTTGTTTATTGATCAATGAGTTATATTCAATAGAACCATCTTCGTGTATTCTAAGCCCCCATAAATCGATATCTTCTGAGTGATAAGCAGCTTTAAAATAGTCTGCAATATCAGAATGATTTTTAGCTTCTACAGCGAATAGATTCTTTTTTAAATCTACAACCGCCTTTACAAATCCTTGAGATAGATCTACTTTTGTTTTTAATTTTTCCCAAGCTGTTGTTTCCTTAATTTCTATCATATATACTCCTTTTAATTAACTATTTCATCCTCTGATCGATCATTAACAGGATATGGATCATTTTCTTCTTCCATTTCTTCTTTCATCAATTCAAAGTTTTCTTCTATTATTTTTTCTACTTTTTCTGGACTATATCCCTTTGTCAACCAGGAACCATAGGTACGATAAGTTTCTTCAACCAATCCAAACGCTCTAATGATCATAGCGTTAGTTGTATAATATCTAAATCTTATTTTTTCCAATATATAACCTAATATTTCATTTTTTGGTTGAAGTAAAGCAAAGGTAAAAATCACATATTCAACAAACGTCTTCTTTTCCCCTTTAGTTAATCCTAATAATCCTTCTAGTTCATACAATGAAGGATTAGTTGAATCATAGCCATCATAATAATAAGCAAGTAATGTTTCCTCATCCAATAAAGCAAAATCATCAATATAAGCTTCCTGCTTTAAATCAATCGCTATTTTACTAAAGAAATCATCATGAATACAGAAATAATAATCTCCTTCATATTTCTTTACCATTATTTGATGCTGGTAATTATTTGATTTTCTTAATAGATCTAAAACTACATCTAGATCATAATCTTCAAAAATATCTTTTAAAAGTTGTTCCAGTTCATCTTCTCGAATAGCTCCATATGCATTTGCGTAAGCTATCATCAAGAAGCGATATAAACCATATTTTTCTCTGTCTTCTATTGAATAAGAAGTGCGATACTGATAATAAGGTTCGATCAGATCTTCAAATAGTTCATACTGTTTGGTAGTAGAATTGTAACAGATAAATAAACGTTCTTTTAGACTATTGATCTCTGCTTTAAATAGTTTCTTTCTTTCTTTATATGGTATCTCTGATTCTAAAAAAGCAACCTCTGCATCTGTAAATAAATAAATATAATTTCTATAATCTGTATAATACTGATAAATCAGCTTGATCTTATCTTCCTTATCCTTAGGACTTTGATCATAGATGGATTCGTATAATTCATTAATTGCTTTATTAGATGTTTTTTCCAATTTATCAATCAGCTTCATAGATTAATCCTTCTTTACAAGTAAAGTAACAGCTTGACAGGCTACTCCTTCCTCATGTCCAATAAAGCCAAGCTTTTCTCCTCTTGTCGCTTTTACATTAATACATGATACATCACAATGTAAAACTCTGGCAATATTTTCTCTCATCTGTGGAATATGAGGTGCCATCTTAGGTTTTTCTATTAAGATCAAAGAATCTACATTTCCAATTTCATATCCATTTTCTACCATCATCTTATAAGTTTCTTCTAATAAGATCATAGAAGAAATACCTTTATATTTGGGATCAGTATCTGGAAAATGTTTTCCAATATCTCCAAGTCCCATTGCACCTATAATACTTTCAATAATTGCATGAAGCAAACAGTCTGCATCACTATGACCATCTAAACCATAATAATGATCGATCTTTACTCCTCCTAATATTAAATCTCTTCCTTCTACTAATCTATGAATATCAATTGATTGCCCAATTCTAAACATTTTCCCTTTTCCTTTCCTATTTAAAATAATCCCTGATTTTTTCTAATATATCCAAATGTAATACAACGGTAAGTAATATAATGAATAGATATGCTGCTCCTGCTGTTTCAATCATATAAAATACTCGTTTGCTTAATGGTAAAACAAAACCAGCTCCAATAATCAGAAAACCATTTAAAAGAAGCCACATCAGATAATGAATATTAGATTCTAGAATAACTTTATATAATAAATAATAACAGAAAAAGAATATAACGATCATGATCAAGATTCCATTCATTCCACTCACCACCTTGTCAATTATTATACCATACCTTCTTATAAATTCTGTAATAGTTTGCTTTAAAATATTTATTTCTTTTCTATTCAAAACAGTTTATAATGGGTGCGAGGTGAGAGCTATGCATAAACTTATATGTCCAAAATGTCATGAACCATTAGTTCAAATCGAACGTTCCTATAAATGCTGTAACAATCATAATTATGATTTATCAAAGAGTAAGTATTTGAATTTATTATTGAATCCTGATAAAGCTACTAATAATCCTGGTGATAGTAAGGAATCATTAGTTGCCAGAAAGGCTTATTTAAATAAAGGATATTATTCTATTATATCTGATACTTTAAATCAGTTAATTTTAAAATATAAACCACAAGCAAATCAGATCCTCGATCTAGGCTGTGGAGAGGGTTATTATACTCAAAGAATAAAGGCTCAATTTGAAAATAGTACAGTATATGGATTAGATATTTCTAAGGAAGCTATTAATATGGCTACTAAATATCGTAAAGATATTTATTGGCTAGTAGGAAATACTAAGAATGTTCCTGTAGAAAGTGATAGTCAGGATATTATTTCAGCCCTGTTTACAGTAGTAAATAAGGATGAATTAGAAAGATGCTTAAAGCAGGATGGTTATATAATTCATGTTACTGCTAATCCTTATCATTTAGTAGAAATCAAGGAATTGATTTATGATGAAGTAAAGGTTAAGTCTGATGAACATATTCGTTTACCTTTCACAACTGTAGAAAGCTTTGATGTGGTAAAAAAGGTTCATATTGAATCTAGAGAGGATTCTTTAAATCTATTGAAGATGACTCCTCATTATTATCATATCAAAAAAGAAAGAAGAACAGTACTAGATACTCTAGAATCAATGGATATTACTATTGATGTAAAGTTTACAGTCTATGCATTATAAAATTAATCAAGAATGGTTATATCTAACCATAGATGATCTATTTATAGATCATTCAATAGAAGACTTCTTTCAAGCTTTTTATCAATCTAAAAAAACAATTCATTTATATAAACAAAATAAGGATTATCTCCTTAATAACAGCTTTGTTCCTAGTACCACTCTTCTTAAAAAGGGAGATATTTTAGCTTTACATTGCTTTAAACAGGATATACCATTTATAAAAACAAAGATGGATCTAGAGATCGTTTATGAAGATGATTTCTTAATTATCGTTAATAAACCTAATTACATGAATGTTCATCCTGATTCTCCTAGTCAGGTAAATACATTAGTTAATGGTCTAGCTTATTATCTACAATATCAAATGGTAAGCTTAAGATATATTCACCGTTTAGATTATGAAACTACTGGTTTAGTTATATTTACCAAGTGCTCATTAGTTCAGCCTTTATTAGATCATGAATTAGCTATCAAGGAGATTCACCGCTATTATAAGGCCTATATTGAAGGTAAAATACCTGATACTACAGTTCATCAAAAAATAGGGAAAGACCGACACAACGCAAAAAAAATGAGGGTATCCTCCACAGGAAAGGAAGCTACTACTCACTTCAAAACATTACAATATAAAAACAATATAAGTGAAATAGAATGTATATTAGATACAGGTAGAACCCATCAGATCCGTGTTCATCTGGCATATTTAAAGCATCCTATTATTGGGGATCCTTTATATAATCCAAAAAGATCTAAAACAAATCTTGCTTTACATGCTTATAAGGTAACCTTTAAACATCCTATTTCCCAGGAAATGTTAACCATTACCTGCCAAAGTCCATATGAATATTTACTAAAATAAAGAAAAAGTCCTATCTTTAAAAGACAGGACTATAATTTTATCTGCTTGATTTAGCTAAGTGCATCTTTAATTTTGTTACATCTAAGAACCAAGTTGAGAATGTGTATTCCTTTTGACCATAGATAAATGAACATTTATGTTTCTTTGGATATCCAACCTTTTTAATTCTGCGGTATTCAAACATACGATTTCCCATTAAAATTGTTTTTCTACCAACATGGATAAAATCCTGAGCTAATAAAGCTAAAGCTAAAGTATAAACTGTTAATAAGTTAAAAGCTCCTAATGAAGATAAGAATCCTAAATTTTCTGATAATCTCATAACAAAGTCATAAATAGACCATCCAAAGAATAATACATATCCTACCCCTAATACACCATAAACAGCAAGACCAACTTTATTCATACAATGAACCATAGTCTTATCCTGCTTTCTTACTCTAATAGTACCTACTACACAAGAAGCTAGTACTAAAAAGAAATAAATAAAAAAGCACACAATTATGATTGGTAATAATGTATTAATTATAGTGTTTAAAGTTTCCATCAAACCATCCTTTCGTATTACTTACCTATTTTACTATAAATCGAAATAATTTGATACCCCTTTTATAATTTTTTTACAATTTTTTTGTACCGTGCTATAATGAAAAAAGGAGGTATTTATTATGAACTTTAGTAAAACAAAAGAAATAAATAGTGGATATCAGAACCTAGATTTCACTAATTCAGTTAAAATGAGCTCTTTATTAAATGAATTCAGTGATTTAGCCACCACTCACGCAATTGAACTTAAAATGTGGAAACCTGAAGTTTTTAATCAGTATGGATGGATCGTCTCAAAGATTCATGTACAGCTAGACACACAGATTCAACAGAACTATACTTTAAAAACTATGATAGGAACCCATTCAAATGTAATCTTTCCTAGATACTTTGAAATCTATCAGCAGGGAAATAAAATAGGAGCAGGTTCAACGATCTGGACAATGCTTGATTTACAAAAAAGAAGAATTATCCGTCCATCAAGAGCAGGCTTTGAAATTCCTGATAACCCAGATTTGATTCCTCCTTGTGAATTACCTGATACTATCGAAGAAGTAGACTATCAATTTATTGAAGAACGTAAAGTACGTTATTCTGATATTGATACAAATATGCATATGAATAATACAAAATATATTGACTGGGCCTGTGATCTAATTGGTATAGATCAATTTAGAAATAATTATATTTCTACCTTGGATATCTATTTTATCCATGAAATAGCTCCAGATACGCTTGTTCAACTCTATAAATACAAAGATCAAAATACCATCTATATCAAAGGAAATGTAGAAGAAACAGAATGCTTTAAAGTCAAACTACAATTCAAACAAAAATAGGAATACCAAGTATTCCTATTTTAATTAACTAATTTTTGCACCATTAGGTAAGTCTTTAATAACAGTAACTAAATCTAATTCCTTCTTAGTTGAACCAGCAAGTAACATACCCTGTGATTCTACTCCTCTAAGCTTAGCAGGAGCTAAGTTCTTAACTACAATTACTTTCTTTCCTACCATCTGTTCAGGAGTAAAGAATTTAGCGATACCAGAAACGATCTGTCTTGTTTCATTTCCAATATTTACCTGTGATACTAATAAACGATCTGCATTTGGATGTACTTCACATTTTTCTACTGTTCCTACAACCATTTCAATCTTAGCGAAATCATCAATAGTGATCATTGGTGTTTCTTCTTTTACTTCTTCCTTCTTTGGTTCTGCTTTCTTATATTTAGACATTAATGCATCGATTTGTGGTCCTACTTTCTTAGGATCTAATCTAGCGAATAATTGAGTAGGAGTTTCTGTTACCTTTGTACCTGAAACATATCCACCCCAATTGTCTAATGATTCATAAGTTGTTACATCTGTATTGATTTGAGTTAAGATCTTTTCTGCAGTTCCTGGTAAGAATGATCTTAATAATACAGCAGAGATTCTGATTGATTCTGTTAAGTTATATAATACTGTAGCTAAACGATCCTGTTTAGATTCATCTTTAGCTAAAGCCCAAGGCATTGTTTCATCAACATATTTATTTGTACGTCTTAATAATTTGAAGATTTCATCGATTGCATCTGCAACTCTTAATTCTTCCATCTTCTTATCAACATTACCTCTAGTAGCTAATGCTAATTCCTTTAATTCAGCATCTACATCTTCTACTACACCCTTATCACATACTACACCACCAAAGTATTTATTACTCATAGCGATTGTTCTGTTTACCAGGTTACCTAAGATATTAGCTAAATCAGAGTTGATTCTTTCTAATAATAAGTCCCAAGTAATTGTACCATCATTATCAAATGGGATTTCATGTAATACGAAATATCTAACTGCATCTACACCAAATAATTCTACTAGATCATCTGCATAAATTACATTTCCTTTAGATTTAGACATCTTACCATCACCCTGTAATAACCAAGGATGACCAAATACCTGCTTTGGTAGTGGCACATCTAATGCCATTAACATGATTGGCCAATAGATTGTATGGAAACGGATAATATCTTTACCAATTAAGTGTAAATCTGCAGGCCAGAATTTTTTGTATAAATCTCCATGATTTCCATCTACATCATAACCTAAACCAGTAATATAGTTTGTTAATGCATCGATCCATACATAGATTACATGCTTTGGATTTGAAGGTACTGGAATAGACCATTTAAATGATGTTCTTGAAACACATAGATCCTGTAAACCAGGTTTTAAGAAGTTATTGATCATTTCATTCTTTCTAGCAACTGGCTGGATGAATTCTGGATGTTCTTCAATATGCTTCATTAAACGATCAGAATATTTACTTAGTTTAAAGAAGTAAGCTTCTTCCTTTGCCTTATGTACTGGTCTACCACAGTCTGGACATAAGTTTCCTTCTAATAATTGAGATTGAGTAAAGAATGATTCACAATCAGTACAATACCAACCTTCATAGCTTCCAAGATAGATATCACCCTTAGCTAATAGCTTTTCAAAGATCTTTTGTACCTGTTCAACATGATAATCATCAGTAGTTCTGATAAATTTATCATAAGAAGTATCCATTAAATCCCAGATACGTTTGATTTCTCCTGCTACTCCATCAACAAATACCTGTGGATCAACACCAGCAGCCTGTGCCTTTAATTCGATTTTTTGTCCATGTTCATCTGTACCAGTCTGGAAACGAACATTATAACCTTGTTCTCTCTTATATCTAGCAATCGCATCAGCTAATACAATTTCATAAGTATTCCCAATATGAGGTTTACCTGAAGTATAGGCAATAGCGGTCGTAATATAATAATCCTTTTCGTTTTTCATTATATCTTCCTCCTATTAAAAATAAAAAGACCATTCATCTAAAGGACGAATGATCGCGGTACCACCTTTATTCTTGTATTTCTACAAGCTCTTTACTCTTTAACGCAGAGATACGTGAATTCCTGTTTGAAATTCCAGCTCCTAGACCATCTTCATAAATCTCCCTGGTCATTTTCACCATCCATGACCTCTCTACAAGTTATAATTTAATCTCTTCTATTCATCGCTTTTGACCTAAAATAATCATATACAAAAGAGGTAGAAAAGTCAACCTCATTTTTAATCTCATTCTGTATAATTAATTCCATTTTTTCTAAGGTGTTTTATAAAAAATAGATGGCTATTCACCATCTATATGATAAGATTTATAAACTTCCTGTTTAGGTAATCCTCTTTCTTTAGCTACTCTTTTGATTGCATCTTTACTAGTCATCCCTTCTTCAATATAAGCATCTACTTGATCGTTAATACTTAATTCAAAAGAAACCTCCTTTGGTGCTTCTTTACTTCCTTCAACCACAATAACCATTTCTCCCTTGATGGTATCCATGATTTCTAAAATTTCACTAATTGTTCCTCTTATAATTTCTTCATGCTTTTTAGTTAACTCTCTACATAACGCAATATGACGATCCCCAAAGTATTCAAGCATTAATCTAAGGGTTTTTTCTATTCTATGAGGAGCTTCATAAAATACGATTGTTTCTTTATAATACTTTAGATCCTCTAATTCCTTTTTCTTAAATTTATCATTGTGATCTAAGAAACCATAGAATAAAAACGGTTGAGGCTGAATACCAGATACAATTAAAGCAGCAAGACAGGCATTTGCTCCACTGATTGGTACTACATTATATCCTGCTTCAATAACAGCTTTGGTTAATTCATAACCAGGATCACTGATTGCAGGATATCCAGCATCACTTACTAATGCAATATTGTTTCCTTCTTTAAGTAAATCTAAGATCTGAGGGATAGACTTATCTAGATTATGTTCATGATGAGAAATAAGTTTTTTCTTAATATTGAAATGATTTAATATCTTAATTGAGTTTCTTGTATCCTCTGCAGCTACATAGTCTACTTCTTCTAAGATTTTAACACTTCTATATGTCATTTCATCTAAATTTCCAATTGGGGTAGCTACTAAATATAAAGTAGCTAAATCATTTTCAAAGCTTTTCTGTCTAATCATATCTATTCTCCAAATATTTTCTTTACTTCATCACTATAGCTTCCATCATTATTATGAGCATATAATGGTGGAAGGATCCTTAATCCCTCTTTACTTCCTTTATATACTCCTTCTATCAATATCGTATTACATTCCTTTCCTACCTTAGGATAGATCATCCTAAGTCTTTTGGGTTGTATATCATACTTTTGCATATAATTTAATATCTCAATTAAACGATCAGGTCTATGCACCAAAGCAAATCTACCTTTTTGTTTTAGAATCTTACTTGCACTTTGAATTATCTCTTCTAGATTGATATATACCTCATGTCTAGCTATACGAATCATCTCATTTTCATTTACATTACTTCTTTCTCCTAATTTAAAGAAAGGAGGATTACAGATCACTACATCCACTAAATTAGGAATTGTAACATAATGTTTAATATCATCATGTACAATTTCTACCTGATCTGTTAGATGATTCATTTCAATATTCTTATTTGCAATTACACATGCTTCTTCTTGTATTTCTACACCTATAATTTTAGCTTTAGTACGCATAGAAATAAGAAGAGGAATAGCTGCATTGTTGGTTCCAAAATCAACAACACTACTGATTCCTGCATTTAAAGTTACAAAATCTGATAGTAAAACTGTATCTAAAGAAAAGTTAAACATGTCTTTTCTTTGAATGATCTGATAGTTTTCATGAGCCAATAAATAATTAATTACTTCTTGTCCTTCCATTCTATTGGTTTAACTTCCTTTACATCAACAAATAATACATTCTGATTATCTTCTAATTTAAGCTGATTATTTAAAATATTAATAGCTGTTACTTTATAGGTCTTATTTTCATATTTGACCTTACTTCCCATCTTAGGGAAACGTTTCTTCTCTTCTGTATATAAAGCATCTTCATACTTTAAACAGCACATTAATCTACCACATGCTCCTGAGATCTTTTCAATATTGATCGCTAACATCTGGTTTTTAGCCATATTAATAGAAACACCATCAAATTCTCCTAAGAAGGTACTACAGCATAGTGGTAAACCACAGGTTCCTAATCCACCAACTAATTTAGATTTATCTCTAGGACCAATCTGTCTTAATTCAATTCTGCATCTAAAGATACTAGCTAATTCCTTCAATAGTTCTCTAAAGTCTACTCTTTCTTCTGATGTATACATAAAGATAACCTTAGAAGCATCTAATGTATATTCACAATGAATCAGATGCATATCTAATCCATGTCTTTCTACTACTTCCTTGCATGTTTCTAATGCAGGAATAGCATTTTTGATATTTCTTTCTTCTGCTTCTATATCTTTATCTGTTGCTTTACGAATAATAGGCTTTAATTCCATATCCAGATTGAATTCTTCAAGAGCCTTCATACTGGTAGCTACTTCTCCCATTTCAAGTCCACGGGCAGTTTCTACAACTACTTTTTCTCCTATTAATAATTCAATTTCTGTAGAAAAGTAATAGATCTTTCCTACACTTTTGAATCTTACTCCAACAATTTTTGTATTCATAATAAATCCTTTCATAAGTTATAGATCAAATGATCTATAATTAACGGTACATTGGCATTATAGCGTAAATCATTTTGAATATCCAATACTAATTCAATTTTATGAATGAGCCCTTCTACATCATCCTGATATTGCATAAAAGCAGGATGATCAGTAAAAATCGAGTCCATTCCCTGAGTAATATTCAAAATATCCTTATACATTACTGCAACCATATCTAAAAATAAACTAATCATTTGACGATCGTTATATTTCTTAATTAAATGTGTTTGTGTATTGATCATTAGATTATCTCTTTTAGTATAATAATCATCTATAAAATTCAATGCTTCAATAAATAAACCATCAAAGGTTTCATCCTCATTGTATTTTAACATCTCATCTAAGGAGGAGCTTACTTCTAATAATAGATTTGCTTTTTCTTCTTTAATGCCTCTACTCAGCAATTCTTTCTTAGTTTCGATCTTATTTAAAGGTCTTAGACGATAAACCTGACATCTAGAAATAATCGTAGGTAATACAGCATTAGCATTTTCACAGGTAAAGATTGCATAAACACCTTCCTGTGGTTCTTCTAATACCTTTAATAGTCGATTTAAAGCTGTAGGGGTACTATTTTCAATTAAATTAATAATATAAACTGTACCATTTCCTTCTACTGATTTTTTAAGGATCTTATTTTGGATATTTGTAATATCATCTCTTTTAATACTTTCTTCTTTTCCATCTACAAAGATCAGATCGATATAACTGAAATTCTCAATCTGTTCACAGATACGACAATGACCACAGCATAATGTATCTTCCTGACATAGTAATGATTTAGCTAAAAACTTCGCATATTCAAGAGCATTATATCCTTCAATCAGATAAGCATGATTTTTACGATGATTTATAATAGAGTTTTCTACTGTACGATAAAAGATGGGTTGGGTATTTAATATTTCACTATTTTCCATAGGCTTCTAATACTAGCTTTAATACATCCTCTTTTACTTCTTCAATTGTTTTAGATGCATCAATTGTTTTAATACGATCTGGGAAAAGCTTTGAAATCTGTACATATCCATCATGTACCATATGATGGAATTCTATACTCTCTAAATCTAAACGATTAACTTCTCTGCTTTCATTCTTGGCAATTCTTGCCAGACCTGCTTCAGGTTCAATATCAAAGAAAATAGTAGCATCAGGCATAATATCACCAATTGCAAATAGATTCATATTGTATACTTCCTGAATTCCTATTTTTCTGGCAATTCCCTGATATACAAGTGAACTATCAACAAATCGATCGCATAATACTACCTTACCTGCTTCTAATGCTGGTAATACCTTTTCTACTAAATGCTGTCTTCTTGCTGCTGCATATAATAATGCTTCACATCTTGCATCCATTGCAGTATTTTCCTTCTTTAGAATAACTTCTCTGATTTGTTCTGCAATATCGATTCCACCAGGTTCTCTTGTAAGAATACAATCAATTCCTCTAACAGCTAATTCCTTTTGAATCAGTTCAGCAATTGTAGTTTTTCCACTACCTTCTCCACCCTCTAAAGTAATAAAACAACCTTTCATATCTATACACCATCCTTCTTTTCAATTATAATGAAATTCCCTTGTAAAGTAAAGGATTTAAAAGTATGAGTAGATTAAATACAAAACATATAAAATGTCTTTTTCAATCGTTTTGAAACAGCTATATATAAATTATTCGACACCTGTATCCTTTATAAATTTAAATTTCATTGATTTTATCATTGTATTTCTTATTTTATCGTTTTAAAAAATGTTGTATGTGTTTATTATAAAGCTTCTTAGTATCAGTAATCCCTTTTACTTAATATATTTATTTAGTATCTGTTATATATATTATTTATTATCCAAATAAGTAAATAAGTATATAAATATTATCTTTTTTGTGCTAAAGGGTTGATTTTTTTTTGAATGTTATACTACTTGTAAAGAAACCGGTTTCCAATTATAATAAAGGAGAGACAAGATGAATAAGAGATTTACAATTAAAACTTTAACAATTAGTTTCTTGGCTTTAATGATTTGTTTTGGATTATTTTTGAATAATATTCAAGCTGCATCTACCCCAACTAAATATGGAACAGTTACTCATAAAACAACCAGCTGGTGTCCTACTTTAGATGGTAGATGTATCTGTACATTTTCAAGTCAGGCTTATATTACCAAACATGGTGCAATGGTAAATTTAACATTTAATTACGCTAAAGCAAGAAATGGCTTAGCAACGGGATTAAATACAAATGTTTATAAATATCCTAGTCAATATAAATGTGTATTTCAGGTTGCTGGATTTGGTACTGATCTAATGTATTATGCTCATACAGATACACATGATTATAGAATCACTAGTAATTTAATGTAAGAATCTATGCAGGTGTTATGCACCTGCATATTATCTTAAGGAGGTTAAAATGATTGAACTTAATAATATTCATATAAAATATAATAAACAAACCTATATTTCCTATCCCCAGCTAAAATTACATTCCAATCAATTTATTGGAATTTATGGTGATAGTGGATGTGGTAAGTCAAGTTTCCTTGATGCCCTTAATTTAGAAAAGGATTTTTTTGATTATACTATTGATTCAATACACTTAAATTCACTTACTGAAGAAGAAAAATATAATTATAAATATAACCATATTACCTATATATCCC